>Ga0307515_10011945_pt1 | contig 16403 bp, 15 predicted proteins | sample 17_EM_MG_FD_194513 | JGI IMG/M metagenome (GOLD analysis project Ga0307515, IMG submission 194513) | Populus trichocarpa ectomycorrhiza microbial communities from riparian zone in the Pacific Northwest, United States - 17_EM | ecosystem: Host-associated > Plants > Roots > Unclassified | place...
TTTATGTCAAAAAACTTTAAGGCTCGTTGGCTCGGGAGAGGTGCACAAGGGGTGGCGCTGCTTGCCCAATAATAGTCCAGGAGCAAGCATGTCTTGGGACCTCATTCGGGTCTCTCCAGCGGCATATCGCGGGTCATACTTCAGGGCTCGCCATAATGGTTTCTTTTGTGGCAGGGGTTGCTGTCCAAAATTCGTGCGCTCCACTGGCGATCACTGCGACGGCGAGGGAAGCACCGCAGCCTGCAACAAAGCCTTTCCCTTCGCGCATGCCCAGAATGCCTTTTCTAGGTTGGCTGCCGTGTTCAAGGCGTTGTCACTCGCCCGCGTCTACACCAAGGCGGAGCTCTGCTAACCTCCCTCTCCTTGGGCTTGTGCCGCCTCCCATCCACCCTCCCACCCTCCATATCGGCCTGCTGCTGACCGCTTCCGCTTGCTTGGCAACCCTGCGTCCCCGCGCACTGAGAGGCTTGCCCCAATACCCAGGGATTCAGATTCAGCCAAAACCAATCTAAGCAGCGATGCGAGAACGCTAGTGACGGCAGTTCTCAAGTCCTAAGCGCATTCCAATCCCATTCTCAAAGCTACCTTAGTTCACTACGCCAATAACCTAATCCACACTTCTCTCCCCTCGAGTCCACACTCTTCATTCAGCTCTAGCCTTTTCTCCACACAACCTACGCTATCCTTTGCCATCTGAAGGTAATCGAACTCGACTCTTTCAGGACACTTGCTCCATCTCCTGTGCCCGGCTAGGTTCTGGCTGTCGGATGCCTCCAGACGGCACTTCCGCAATCGCTCGCCTTCGTGGACGCTTCAAGCCAAAGGAATAAATTTCAATTCCTGCATTCATAAAAGGAACAATCTGGCGCCGAGCGGGTGACGGCATTGGGACATTGGGCGTCGGGCTGCTGCTATCCGTCTTGGTCGGCATCGTCGCGATTCGAGCGTCGAATCCATCACCATCATCGGAGTCCTTAGGCAAAAGATGGATTCAAATCAGGGTGGTTCGGGGGCGAACAACTCCAGCGACTTCGTAAGTGTCGATGCGATTGTTGTCTGAGAAACTGCTTGTATTAATTGCTTTTGCAGGTTCGCAAACTATATAAGTATGCCTATTTCTTCGAAGCGATCCAGTTGCATATGATGCATCCGCTGAGCATAATAATAGAATGTTGGAGAACCCAACCGATGAGAATGTAGTACGATGGGGCAATGAGAGCGATAGTTTTGTCGTGCTGGAGGTTGGTGCTCTTCAGCGCAGGGATTGAGTGATGTTCTAACGTTTGCAGAACGAAAAGTTCACGAAACACATCCTACCCAAACACTTCAAACACAGCAATTTCGCAAGTTTTGTGAGGCAATTGAACAAATATGACTTCCACAAAGTTCGGCATAACAATGAGGAAAATGGACAGTCGCCATATGGCGCTGGGGTATGTTAAATTCTTCGAAAGACGAGACTCGTTACTGACATTGAGCCAAGGCCTGGGAATTTAAACATCCAGATTTCAAAGCTAACAATAAAGATGCGCTCGACAATATTCGGAGGAAAGCACCAGCACCGCGAAAACCAAACCAAGCAGCAGAGGACGTGATGATACCCACTCAACAGATGGACTTGGTAAACGGGCAATTGGTAGCAACGCAACAGCAACTGCAGCAACTTCAAGAACGGTACAACGAACTCAGTATACACCATTCCATGTTATTACAGGAAGTGATTGGCTTACAGAAAACGGTGGTCAACCATGAGCACGTTATGCAAAATGTAATGAGCTTCTTACATTCGGTGGACGCACAGCGGCGGCGGGATAGCAGGGTGATGAATCCATTCACACAACAAGGAAACCAGGCCCAAAATGGAAGCGTCGATCCTCAGAATCAACAGGTCACTCCGCTCGAAGACGATGTTCCTGCCTCGCCTCTACAGCACGCTTCCAAGCTTCTGAGCGAAACCAATGCCGATGCCATGCTAAATCCAAGGAATCTTGAACACATGAACGAGATCACAATGCGCATGAATGGAACTCTCACAACTCCTCCGCCAGAGTTCATCCGGAGTGGAACTCGACCTGCGAGCCGCGGCGCTCCGCCTACATCTGCAGGATCGTCAAACTCAATGCGCACTGGAGACTTGGACAATTTGGTTTACCCTGTTGGCCAGACGAATGGTATCGATCCAATGTACAGCGAACATATTCACAACATTCCATACCCAATGCCCGCGAAACCAGTGGAGCAGGCAGAGCAAAGATTTCTGCCCAATGAAGCCCGCAAAAAGAGCACACAGGTGGACCCAGGATGGATTCGGCCACCTCAGATCCTGCTGGTTGAAGATGATCCAACTTGCCGACGCATTGGTGGCAAGTTTTTGTATGCATTCCACTGCTCGATCGACAGTGCAGTACGTTCTCAGATTCCTCCCTTCACCGCTTTTACTGACTGGCTCGGAGCTTGACGGATTAGAAGCTGTCAACAAGATGAATGCTGGGTCGAAGTACGATTTAGTGCTAATGGATATTATTATGCCTAACCTGGACGGTGTGTCGGCCTGCCACCTCATCCGTCAATTTGATACGACGCCGATCATCGCAATGACCTCGAACATCCGTAGCGACGACATCTCTATGTACTTCCAACATGGTATGCTTGGCTCCTAGCGATTGTTGAGATGTACTGACAAGCTCCAGGCATGAATGATGTGCTTCCAAAGCCTTTCACTAAGGAGGGTCTTTTGCATATGCTAGAGAAGCATCTCGCCCATTTAAAGAAGCCTATCCACCAAATTGATAGTATGGTGCCTCCTCAACCACTAGCATCCACCAGACAGTCGTTAAAAGAGGAAGAATCGCCCTCAAAGTCGCCTGCGACCGCGAGCAATTGGAACTCGCCCAATCCAATGCCAGGTGTCTCACCAGTGGGCAGCAATGTTACAGACGAGTACATGACGGCTGTCCAAGGTCATGCTGGAGCCTACGGAGTCAACAACATGCAAGGGGGTCTTCCATACAATACATCGCCACAAATGCCGATGCCCGGCGGACGGCAGCAGGGGCAGCACCGGAGGCAGATATCAGACATTGCTGGCGGCGATGAGCTGAGCAATCCCGCCAAACGACACCAATTGTATAGCGCTCCACTACAGCAACAGCCAATGAATCCTATGCAACGACCTCGGTAACACGACGGAACTTGAAGGTACTATTCCTCGTTTCTCTCTGCCATTTAAGCGTTTGGGGCGTACTCTCCAAGCTCAGCCCTTGTCTGGGACGGCGTTATGGGGAGTGGCCATTCAGCTATGGGAATAAGCTGATGATGATTTATCTACTTGTACCGTATGTCTTTCGTAAATTGTCTTTATTGTCATTAAAGTTAGAATCGGGCGGTTGCCGCATGGGCTGGACGGGAAGGCACTTGTCATACCCTGTTTTCTCAACGAGTATTAGAAACTTCTGTGGTCTGGCAAAGGGTGGACGACTGAATTTACTTGGGATATACCGGCTGTGAAATGATGGAAATCGTATTTGAAATTGGGACATTCACGCGAGAGGATTCTCAAGCTCTGTATTAGCATCAGTTTTCTGGCTTCGCAAAAGCCGATGTTCCTTTGGTTAATAATCGAGTGTATTCACTCAGACAGTTTAGAGGTGAAAATAATTCAAGTGGTCGTTGTAATAAGGTGCATCCTGACCCCGGCGGACCTTTAGGTTCTAGACCTGCCAGCATGAAGCCACCATCGCATCTGTGGCCTTTGTTGGGCCAGACGACACCTTTTTTCCTCGACCCGAAGCTGCGTCACTGCGACAAGCCACCCCACAAAATAAGCTCGAGTCATGCAAGCCGTCCTCCTGAGTCATAACTGACTGGCAAAGCGCACACTGAACGTTCCCTTGGTGGGGCTGGTATCCTACCGCGACTTCCTTCTAGCTGAGCAATCCCATGGCTCCCAAGAGCAGGAAAGGCGCAGCGGCTGAAAAGCCAAAGGCTGGTGAGGAAGAACGGGAAGAACCCCTCCAGGCTGTTGTGAGTATGCGCAAGCCGGACGTGTCTACGCCTGTTCTGACTTTCTAGATCCTCACAGATCCCTTCGAAACCCGCTTCAACCCTTTCACCCTCGAACGCCCACGAGTACGTATCACACCTGGCACTCATGCGCTCCGCCCAGCGATGGCTGACAACCCAATTAGTGCCTCCTCCCTCTTGCAAACACCCCGCTCATTGAATACACGTTCGAATTTCTAGCAAACGCCGGTGTAGAAGAGGTATTCGTATACTGCGGAGCGCATACAGGTCAAGTTGAAGACTATATCCAGTAAGGGGCTAGGGATTTTATACCCATAAATTTTTCTCAGGGCCAGCTGACATTGAATAGCCGCTCAAAATGGTACTCGCTCTCCTCTCCTTTCTCCAAATTGGAGCTCATACGTTCTACCTCGAATTCCATCGGAGATGCTATGCGTGATCTGGACAGTCGGCGCATCTTAGTTGGCGACTTCCTTCTTGTCTACGGAGACGTGGTTAGCAACCTACCTCTTGAGCCTGCTCTAACAGCCCACCGCGCACGTCGCGCAACGGACAAAAATGCCATAATGACAATGGTTCTAAGAGAGGCGGGTACAACGCATAGGACCAAGGCGCAAGGAACATGTCCGGTATTCGTCATTGATCCCTCTAAGAATAGATGCCTCCACTTTGAGCAAATGCCTAACAGGGAACAAAAGAAATTTCTTTCTGTCGAACCTGGCTTTCTGTCAAGTCACCAAGAAATTGAAGTTAGGCAAGACCTCATTGATTGCGGTATCGACATCTGTACCCCCAATGTTTTAGCCCTTTGGAGCGATAATTTCGATTTTCAAGCACCAAGGAAAGGCTTTCTGCACAGCGTGCTCAAAGACTACGAGCTTAATGGCAAAACCATACACACACATATAGTTACCGAGCATTACGCGGCGCGGGTACGGAATCTACATGCTTATGATTCTGTGAGTAAGGATATCGTTTCTCGATGGGCATACCCGCTTTGTCCAGACAGCAATCTGCTCATCAGTCAATCGTACCGGTTACAAAAAGGTAATATATACAAAGAGGAGGGCGTGATACTGGCTAGGTCTTGCGTTATCAACCGCAGAACGGTCGTAGGGCAAGGTAGCAGCATCGGCGATGGCAGTGTAATCTCAAACAGTATCATTGGTAGAGGCTGTGTCATTGGCCGGAACGTCACAATTGATGGAGCATACATTTGGGACCATGCAACCATTGGAGACGGATCAACAGTACGCCAAGCCATTATAGCTACCGAGGCTGCAGTGGGGAAGAATTGCAAGATTGAACCTGGTGCGCTCATATCGTATGGTGTTAAAATTGCTAGCGGCATGACAATACAGGGGACGCGTAGAATCACTAGGGCGAAACGAAAGCGCAAAAACGAGGAGGATTCGATCAAGGTAGAACCTGATGTTAGCATAGTTGGTGATGGAGGTGACGGCTTCGAGTTTATGGACTGGGATGAGCAGGAGGGAGATGAAGTGGTGGAAGGTTTTGCACCAAGAGGGCTGAGTAGGTTTAGATATCTCTACTATTTATATAATTCGCTAATAGGGAATAGTCTACAGCATGGCGAATCTTGCCTTGTCAACAGAATCGATATCTACTCTCAATTCTGAGTCTGAGGAAGATCAGGAAATTTATCACGACAGGTCCGCTGCTGGAAGCTTCGTGTCCATTGGCTCAGTCGATAGCCTCTCTAGCCAGCATGCTGCTAATTTCGATCATGATGCGGCAACTAGTATCTACGATTCATTAGTAGAAGGTCATGAATCAGCAAACATTCAACTGGAATTGACATCACTCCGGATGAGTATGAACGCTTCTGAGCACCAAGTTCGGCGGGCTGTTGTTGTCGCGTTCATGAAGCGGGTTTCTCAGGTGATCAAGTCTGGTGTTGGAGCAAAACAGGCCGTTGCGCAAGTATTTGGACAACACAAGGAACTTCTCGAACGCACTATGTTCGACAAGAGTAAATCCAGCAAGGTGGATCAGGTGGACTTTTTGCTTCTAATGCAGTCGGATCTCGTGCATCGGGAAAGCGGAGACAGCATTTTGTTACATGCATCAATGAAGCTTTACGAGATGGACGTCTTCGAGCCAGAGGCTTTCGAGCAGTGGTGGGCGGATGTCAAATCTAGCGAGGATGATGGTATGAAGAAGATCCGGGAGAAGACACAGCCATTCATCGATTATCTGGAGAACCAATCTGAGGAGGACGAGGACGAGGATGATGAGGAGGGTGCGGACAGTGATTCTGAATAACTCTGAGTAGTGGAATTCGATAGAATGAACAGTGATTCTCCGGGAGATTCTCGCGTGGCGTACTGGGCTTACAATTCATGCACTGTCTTAGTATCAGTTCTGTCGCCGCATCTGGAGCGACGAAAGTGTATGTCAGCTTCGCACAGCCTGCTCGCTGCCCCGCTAGTCACTTAACTTTAGGCAGGGCATTTCGTCCCTCCCCGATAAGGAAACTGCCGGACCGAGCGCCAAGGCTGTGCTGCCCTTTAGCGTATGCGTTAATTCATTGAATCCTTGGCGCCAAAAACGGAAAAAAAAACTCTTAGAATCGATGTTAAGCAAAATGCCAAGAACAGCCTTTATAGCCTAATAACTTTATAACCACGTATTATATCTATATACTTATATAAGGTAAAATATAAAGCTTAACGAGCTAAGTCTAGCGGTATTGTTTTTATTAAAATCTAACCGTAAGTAGAAGAGATATTGTTCCCTATCGGGGTCTTATTTGAACTTATTCTTAATAAAACTTATTCTTTTTAAAGAAACAAGGTATTTTAAGGTATCGTTAGCTTTGATATATAGGTAGGTTAATGCAAGAATAATAGGGGGCATAAAGATGCTAAAACTAGGATTTAACAAGCAATATTTCTTCTACCTATAGTCGGATTTTAATAAAAATAATACCGCTATTAGGCTCTATATTTACGTTATATAAGTATGTAGATATAGTATATGGTTATAAAGTTATTAGGCTGTAAAGGCCGTAAATAGTATATCGCTCAATACCAATTCTGGGAGTTTATTCTATTTTTTGCGCCAAGGATTCAATGTATTAACGCATACGTCAACTGCGCTCCTGGCTGCTTGCCAGTCGTCCAGCCCCACGAAAACCCAGCTTGACGTGTTTCTGCCTGACTCCCTCTGACACTTTCAGCTGACCAATATCTGCCTTCAAATTCCTGAATTTTGGCCCTGCTGCCTTCATCCACACGCTTCCACTGCCTGCCTGCACCAGCTTGCTCGCGTGTTCCGGGCACACCCCTCCTCTCCCTGCAACTTTGTAGCCTGGTCTCGTCATAACGGCGAGGCTCGGCTCTCTCTAGGTCACCACGCCTCCTATAACCAAGAAACGCAAAGCATCGGACCTGCTCGAGGCACCACAATTCACCAACGGTCCAAGAAAGAAAATTGATTTCGGAAACCTCGCCGGAGCTACTCTGCCGGCAACGCCGCTGACTCTAGCATCTACATCTATGGATTCCGAGGATGAATACAACAGCTCACAGGGCAGTGAGGATGAGTTTATGGAGGATCAAGACAGTGACCTCAGCTTAGACGAGGGTGATGATGGTGAGTGCCTGAGTGTGTTGGCTAGCCAGCCATGTGCTAACTTGTCTCTGTGGCTAGACTCGGATATCGACATCGATGAGAACGACATTGGCTTTGAGTCACAGGATAAGGATATCAAATCCGGAAGACAAGCCTACGAAGTCGACTTCACTGTCTACGGACCGGAGCAGATACAGTCACACCAGGATAAACAGATCAAAGAGGTCTCCAACATCCTTGGCCAACCTGCAGAAGCGGCCGCTATCCTGCTTAGGCACGCACGATGGAACAAGGAACGTTTGATCGAATCCTACATGGACAAGATGGAAGAGGTGCTGGAAAGTGCTGGACTCGGTGAGAGTACTTCGGAACCACCGAAAATCGAGAAGGTGAAAGGCTTTGTATGCGACATCTGTTGCGAGGATAAACCCGGGCTAGATACATTTGCCATGAAATGCGGCCATCGGTTTTGCGTGGATTGTTACAAGCATTACTTGGCGACGAAGATCAAAGATGAAGGAGAGGCTGCGCGGATTAGGTGCCCAGGGAACGGCTGCAACAAGATAGTTGATTCAAAGTCTCTCGATTTATTAGTATCGGATAATCTTAAAGACAGGTATGTCACCAATCTCTAATAAGTGACGGTGCTGTCGTTCCTAACTCATTTCAGGTATCAAGTGCTTCTTACCCGAACGTACGTCGACGACAAAGACAACCTACGATGGTGTCCGGCACCCAACTGCGTCTATACAGTGGAATGTGAAATAAAAGATAGAGAGCTCTCGAAAATTGTACCGACTGTGCACTGCGATTGTGGACATTTTTTCTGCTTTGGCTGCTCACTAAACGACCACCAGCCGGCCCCCTGTTCACTGGTCAAAAAATGGCTCAAGAAATGTGAAGACGACTCGGAGACCGCGAACTGGATATCGGCGAATACCAAGGAATGTCCCAAATGTCATTCAACGATTGAGAAGAATGGTGGGTGTAACCATATGACATGCCGCAAGTGTCGTCATGAATTTTGTTGGATGTGCATGGGAGTTTGGTCGGAGCATGGCACAAGTTGGTATAACTGCAACAGGTTCGAGGAGAGAAGTGGCTCAGAGGCTAGGGATGCCCAAGCAAAATCTCGCCAGTCATTGGAACGATATCTTCACTACTACAACCGCTACGCCAACCACGAACAGTCTGCAAAGCTCGACAAGGACATTTATCTCAAGACAGAGAAGAAAATGACGCAACTACAGATGTCCACCGGCATGTCCTGGATTGAGGTGCAGTTCTTGGACTCGGCATCGCAAGCCCTGCAGCAATGCCGCCAAACCCTCAAATGGACCTATTCCTTCGCTTACTACCTTGCCCGAAACAACCTGACTGAAATTTTTGAAGATAACCAGAAGGACCTTGAGATGGCAGTTGAGAACCTAAGCGAGATGTTCGAGAAGCCCATTGAACAACTCGAGAATCTAAAGGTGGATATGATGGACAAGACCTCATATTGCAACAAACGAAGGATTATCCTTTTGAATGACACGGCTGAGAATCTGAAGACTGGTGGGGATACCTCGTTTCAACTTACTCACTAGTGATGTGCTTATCTCATATCTTCATACAGGTAACTGGGAATTCAATGTTCCCCTTTCATGATTCCAACCACGGCAGAAAATCTTGTATTTAAGAACAAAATGTCTTCCATGAGACATGGGGTTATGAACATGATTGTTCACCTGTTATGTTGAAAGATTTATGTTTAGCAGAGTTTGCTTCTTACTAGCAGCGGGGCTTATGCCCATCCAATTACATTCACCTCTCTTGAACCTCTCGTATGGTTAAAGGGTCTGCATGTGTCCGGTATTTTTGGCTTTGGATTTGGATTTTTGGCTTTGTAGCAACCCGGCAAATGGTATGAAGGCGCCCAAGGTGTTTGTTTTCGTCGATTTGTTTTCTGGTATTTTGGTAAGGCATATTAGTGATGCTTCCTTCATATCCACTTGTGGCACAACGAGCTATTTGACCGATGATATTTGTTGCTACCTATTTAGATTTGTTTGCTGGGGCCTTGTGCATCTATGGGTTTTCAACTGCGGTGAACTAAGCTAGGTCTTGTGAATAATATAGCGCCAGTTGATGATGAATCAAGGCCTTTTAGCTCCCTCTGAATGGAGATCTGTGTCCTAAAATCGGTTCTAAAGGGGTTTGGTACCCTAAAAAGGAACCCTGGAGGATCGCGCCCCGGCCATTCTTCAGCCCTATAAGTTGATAACCCGACCGATACTCGCTCCCGTCCCAGAACTCTAATTTCCCGGCATTGCCAGGTTTCTTACCCCAGACAATGGTTGTTGTGGCGTCATAGAAATTCTTAGACCGTTATTTGGGACGTTTGTAGCATTCCGAGCAGCTAGTGCAAAGGAGATATATGACATAGTAGCCTTTCGCTTTTGTGGAGATAGGAATGTATATAAAGGTTCAGGATGTCATTTTATCGGAGTATGATCAATAGTTGAAAAATCATATTCAATATTTCAACCAAATCACGGTAATTTTAAGCATCACCGTCTCACACCAGATCACTACAATAATGTCTCACCAACAGAACGCCGCAGGTTGTTCTAAGACCATGCAGAACATCTCCAATTCGGCTCAGGGCCATCGGGCTTATCTTAGAAATCCAAGTGAATTCACAGCACGATATATTACCATTTCCGGCCTCATCTTTGTCCCTTAACACGGTAGGGTCCTTTGCCAAGGTCGCTTATATTCGTGACTGGATTCAATTGGATATTTGCATTAACCCAGGCTTTCCGATTGGTTGATTCTTATCGATAACCTAAGGACCAAAATTGCTGTGTCAAGGGATACCTAATAATTTCATTGTCCGCATGCAAGCAAACATGATGAGTACAGACACGAGCAACGCATCAAAGCAACATTCGAAGGAGATGCTCGAGAAGCTCGGTGGTGAGGATGCCTTCTGCGGAAAGGAAGAGGAGCCAAGGAATCCTGGTAATGTTGCTGGTGGACTGAAAGCGTGAGTATCTCCTTGATTCTTCCATCAATGTTGACTATTTTCATGATGTTAATCCATCAGCAACAAAACTATAAACAGCCCTTAGACATGTATCAGCGATGAGGCACGCCAGAATGCGCAGGACAGACTTGACAAAATGTAGACGGGCGGCTCGAGTGCTTGGCAGATAACGTCCTTCGGACATGTATTGTATTACTAGGGACTACTTATGAGGTTGTGGCATGACAAACAATCCGTAAACCCTAAGCAACCATCGCCTAGAGCTCGGAGGGAAGAGGGCGCGCAGAGACCAGCGACCGGCGACTAGCGCCAAGCGACGCACACGACACTCGCATGGCAATATATCGCTTCTGCAGTGAAGAGTGAGAGAACTGGCTGCGTCATACATCGGGAGGAGTCGAGGTTTCGGCCCGTTTGCTAAGCAAGCTAGAAAATGTGGCTGGACGCTTATCGATCTTGGCAGAACTCATAGGTCTGTTTTCGCTGAACAGCTGCCACCCCCGGTCGAGTGAGAAATGAAAATGGAATTGATCAAGGTTGCATTCCCCTATTACCGCCTTATCCAAAGAACCTCTATTCGTTCTCTACAAAAAGGTACTATACTGGCGTCAGGATGATTCTAGCAACCATAGCCGCGTCTTTTCCCTTCTAATACAATCTACGCGTGATTTGGGTAGCGTGAATATCCATCATTCGGGGCTTGTTAGTGTACTCAAATTCTGTGGATGTTGAGGGTAAAACGTAATTCCGCTTTCTACAAAGGGCCGACCCTAGATACTGGTTGAATACTGCTGTTTCGTATTCAACCAGTGCGCTGCAGGAAAGGAATCGAGAAGGTACAATGACAAACAAATTGCGTGCAACACGCCCAAAAGCGCAAACCTATGACCCTAGCGATTTTCTTGATCTAATAATCTTCTAGTAGACCAAAACTAGCCAATACCATAAGGCGTGCTTCTGCTCTTGTGTTCTCGTTGTCTTCGCCATCGGCCACCGAAAAATCGCGTAGTATTACTAATAGGTTCATGGTAATGGTTGCCTTTCTTGACGAATCATCCGTTCGGGGACTTTACTCCAATCAGAGGGAATAAAACCCGCCATGTGGCCAGTGCGGCGTGTTTTCTTTCGTTCAACGGCATGATCTAGTTCAGGGCTTGTGCTTCGCGCATGCTTGCGAGGAAGGTAAGGCGTTTGACTCACTACTCCTTTCTCTCGACTGCGTTGATGAGAAGCCAGGGTGATGGACGCAGTCGCCGGAGCCAAAGCCTGATGAAACTTAGATTTAGTTTTTTGATTTGTCGGAAGTCGTGCTGTTGTCTTAGGAAAGATACTGAGAGTATCCAAGGTCTCCTCGGATGTTCGTGTTCTTCGAAATACCCGATCCTTTCTAATGGAGACAGACTCGGTTACCTGTATTCCATCTCCAGACTTCTTCGCCAAATCCATCCCTCCCATGAGCCTTGAAGCTACACCTGCAACCTTCTTTAGTCCATTAATAAGCATCGAGCCCGAATTACTACTCTCAAATGTGGTATAGGACATTATACCAGCTCTCAGAGGGTTGAAAGAGATATTGGCTGGATTCGAGAGCCATGCCTCTCTCAAGGACATTCCCAACGCAAGCGCAGCGTGACGATCGACGCCATTTCCAATGATCTTCCATTTGTCATCTAACGTACCCAATATTACTTCATCATCTAGGATTCCTTGAGCACGCCGAGCTTCCTGAATGGTCATCACCCGGTGCTCTTCCCAATGAAGAACTCGACCACAAAACGCATCTTGCGGATTACACCTGGTAGTTACGGTAGCAAAGAGATTCAGTGGATCAATTCTACTCCAGGCCGTAGATTTCGGACGACCCTGGTGCTTGCTCCATTTATTCCGAGCTTGAATAAACGGTTCCGGCATAATGTTGCTACGACAGGCATCCATAAACGTTTGTTTTGTAGGGCGTATAGGAATTAGTGTGATGAGAGATCGTTCGAAGGACTTCAGGGCTCGGAGATTCCGATGGTCTGGAAATTGAATGCAGCCCTGGACGCGGGAATCACCAATCGCTGGTAGATCCTTCGTCGATTCTTTAGCACTGACGAAGTTGAATGGGGTAGTGACATCGAACTGCCGCTCGCCAAAGCACTCGCCATTTGGTAGTTTCCCAAGACTTCTATTTGGCGTTCTCGATGGATGAGAATGAGTCAGTGGCGGTGGTTTCAGCGGAACGAGCCCTGGCGCTGCGATGGAAACGAACAATCGTGAGCGTTTCTGTGAACTTCCATACGACCACCCGTCGATCAGAAATTGCTGTACCTGGTAGCCCATAGCTACAAGGCAGCCAATCAACTGTGAACAAACTTTCTCCTCTTCGAGGCCTTCTATCTTATAAGCCATATGCACAACGTTCTCGAGGATAGCGTACTTAGGTCGGTACAAATCCACAAACGAGGCAAAGGAAGTAACGTGAGACGCGTTCCTTAGAGATTGTTCGCTCCTTTTATTATTTTGAAGGGGAGAAAATCCAGGGCACGGACTCCCAGCAGAAATAAAGTCAATGTGGCCGATCCTTGCAATATTTACCATCTCAGAACCATTAAGTAAGTTCCTCGCATAATCATCCACGGATCCTAAGTAAATCTGAGCTGAAGCAGTCGAGTTTCGGGAATTGGCCAGCCAAGTATGGGCAGCAACTTTAGAAATATCCACTGCCGTACAAAATTTGACCGCACCGCATTCCTCTAGTCCTCGATCGAAGTTACCGCCCCCACTAAACATACCAAGGCCATTCATGGGTAGTCTTTCAGGATAGTGAGGATCGAACCCCTCATTAATTAGTGGAAATGGAGCTTTCAAAGCTCGAATCTGTTCCTTTCCCCGGGTTGTTACCAATCTACAGCAAATATAGAAGCAGTCTACGGCCCCATCCCGGTTGTATGGTGCGGGTATTCTCTTTTCTCCAACGTCATCGGCAGTATAGAATCGTATATGGCATTTTCGTTCGATTAAATCCGCGCGTACATTAAAGATTTGATCAGTCCAAACCAACTCGTTGGGGCGGGTATCTCTCCGGCTACGGTACGCATTCGAGGCATCTAGATCAGCACAATCACGAGCACGGCGTAAGAGACCACGAACTGTGACCTCTTGTCTTTCTGGAACAAAGCCCACAATCACCACTGGTTCCAGGATACCCTTTCCCGAAGTCGACTTTCTTGCACCTTCGAATATGTATACACAGTCTCCTGGCTTGCACTCTTCCACGGCCCTGTCAAAGGGTGATTTGCGTGGCTTGCAGCAGCTGCACGTTTTATCCGACTCTTTGAGAGAAACGAATGCATTGCTCTCAGTCTCATATTTTTGTCTAACGAAATACTTCCGAGTGTCAAGACTCTTTGGAAACCATTCTACGGTAGGCCGACAAATAACCTCCGAGGCTTTGATTGCTGGCTCTCCATATTTGCAATTGCAATGGTCCGAAAGAAAAAGTTCGTTCTGGATCGGATAGGTCATAGTGGAAATAGTTGTATCCGTCGGTCGATAAAGCCATATTACACCCAAAAGAAGTTCGCCTTGTTGGTTACGATGTGTCCTTTGGACGTAGGCTAGCCATATATCGGTGGATTTGTTCCATTTCGTCCGTTTATCTTTCTCCACCCCCACAACATCGCCTATGGAAGGCTCTGCAAGAGCGTTACTGTTGGTTTGACTAATGTATTTCATTTTGCCATTTTGAGCGATGGTAGTGAGCGGAGGTGAAGGTCTTCCAGCGCCTGGTATAAATCGGAGCGAGGCTTGTCGTTCCTGCTGCCGAATGGCAACCTTCTCAATTGGCGATTGCATCTCAAGCTGTTTCCCAAAGTACATGCGCTTGAAGCATTCATAGACATGTGGTGTGGCAATGGTTTTTTCTGTCAACACCTGCTGCTCTTTGATAGCCGAAAGTCTCCAAGGCGCGCACTCGTCCCATATGGGCTCGTTATAGAAGTCATCATTAACACCGAAGCTCTCATTATAGAGAAATTCAACGTTGGCAGAGACTGCCACTCTGAAGTCTGTGTGCCCATATTTTGTGAACCATTGCAAGAAAGCCAAGTCGTCAGAGTGGTGGTCCATGGTCCAAGTGTGAAATTTGGTCCGAAAGTCCTCCAGTACAACATCGGAATGATGGATGAGATAATCCACAAAATGCTTCGAAAAATCGGCCAGCCATAGGAAGTAGTCGTGGTACCGTTGATATTCTTCCGCTGGTGTACCAAGACGATACCAGATATCGGATGGTTCTCCAGCCAATGATTGAATATAAATATTCCTTGCAACAGTATGGAGACCGCGATCTCCATAACCTTCAATACTAAGAATTTTGAAAGGAACTCCCTGGACATATCTTTGAACACTACCCAGCGTGAGTACACCGTCAAAAAGAAGTTCGCTGACTCCTGCTTTTGTGCTGAGCAGATTTAGCGGTTCTAGCTCGAAGTCCCAAATTCGGCCCATATACGGTCTATAAATCTTAAAGTTTTCCAGGTAGAAGGTGGCGTTTTCTTCATGCTGGTTTGTGCTTTTCTGGCCTTCAGGTAAAGAGGCATGGTCTTGGGCCCACCCTGTCTAAATTTTGTTAGCACCTTAGCGATACAAAAGGATGCGAACAAACCTTGAGATCTTCAATCGCTAGATTTTCTGTACTGGGCGGAAGCGATGGTTTCCAGCCATCATACTGGGACTTCGGGAATGTGAGATCTGAAGGTTTCACATAATGAAGGCTGCGGATACCATTTGTTGTTTGACGCCAATATCTACTGTCAGTTGGAGACACTAAAACAGCATCGATGGATGGCGAGGAATCATGCACAGCTAGAAAAACCATGCGTGGGTTAGTTACGAGCGCTTCGTTGACGTCTTCATTGTTCTAAATACCGTGAGATGGCGAAGACTCTCCCTGGTCATAGATCTCAGCCATAATTTATGAGATCAATCTCTAACCAGTATTAGGGAAGGAACCACTCAAATACTAAAGAGCCTAGTGATATTTATCACAAAACGCGTATCCGGATGACCTGTGTGATTGGGAGGTTGGCAAGTCATAGGCCGTAGGGTTTAGAACAGAGGTAAAGTGAAGCTGAAAGACGCGTATAAAAACAGTAAACGAGTAGAGCGCCTTGTAAGGACAAGTTGATGGTATATTGCTGACGCGAAGAAGGAATGTGAGTTGCCATGGGCCAAGACGTCGACACCCGGGTAATTACAAAATTAGAGCGCTCAATTGGATAGTGAAAGAATTAAGTAAAATAAGACTTTCATTGCATAATTCACTTTGTCTGTTGAAATGTAGTGAGCGAAGGCCAGCAGTAAAGGTGGTTGGAGAGGCTGAATATGGGAGGCTGGTCGTCTCGGTTGAAGAGAGTGACTCGGAACATTGTAGGTCATCCAACACCACCTCCAGCAGCGCGTATAGCATGCTGGGTGTGCATTAAGCGACAGTACTGAATCAGTCTCAAGCTGAAGGTTGGAAATCGCAGTAGTATTAAACAATTCATGCCGCCTTAGTGTTTTAGAGTGGTGATGGTTCGCCTGCACAAGATGGCAAGTGGTGCGACCCCCACCCATGGGAGAGAACCTCTCAGCCGGAGAAAAAGGTGGCCGATATTCGCCCGTGCGCCCACTACACTATTTTGATCTATAAAGAGACACTTATTACCACTCTCACACCTTATAATGCCTTCCTATAAGGTAATTAAAGTACACAAATCAGTCATAA
>Ga0307515_10011946_pt1 | contig 16403 bp, 6 predicted proteins | sample 17_EM_MG_FD_194513 | JGI IMG/M metagenome (GOLD analysis project Ga0307515, IMG submission 194513) | Populus trichocarpa ectomycorrhiza microbial communities from riparian zone in the Pacific Northwest, United States - 17_EM | ecosystem: Host-associated > Plants > Roots > Unclassified | place...
CTATATTTAGCATATTTAATAATAAAACGCTCTAGCATATAAAAGACGCTAAAGCATTAATTAATAGTATAAACTTTCTTCTATATACTAATATTACTGTTCTTAATATGTCTAATGATTTAATTTAATTTAATATAGAAGGGGACGCAATCCTTTTAACAAGCCATGGTTTGCATATCCTTGTCTCTTTAAAGATATTGCAGCATACTTCCCCGCTTTTTAAGGCTATCTTTTCCAGCGAGGATATTAAAAGTAAACTTAACACTGATTGTCCTCCTGTTATCCCTGTCCTTGATCTTTATGCTCCTTCTCTTCATTTCGTGTATAGTATCCTGCACGGCTATAATAGCTTAATATGGTAACCATTATCTTTGGAACAACTATTTAATGTGGCCATAACGGCTATATACGAGCTCCGTTGCCAAGACCGTATTAACTAGTTAATTGAACTCTATTTAGAGAGCTTTCTTATAGAGCCAAAATCGTTTAAGAATATTATCAACCTTCTTGCCACGGCAATGGTTTATAGGTTTGAGCGGATATTCCAAGAATTATTAATTATGCTAGTGTATGAGGCTACTGCTCCCCTTAGCGAGTTATTCTCTTGCAATAGCGGTAAAGTCCTCGGGAAAACTCTACTAGGTAATAACCTCCTTTTTATATAAGCGATAAATAATAACACGTAGAAGAATCGATGGAATTAGAAAAACTTAAGCTTTAGCGTTAACTTGTGGAAACCCTGCCTTCTCTTCTAGCACCCGTAAGGTGCGTTAACATAGAATGCCCCCTCCCAGGACTTAAAGCTAGAGGTTTCATCAATGAATTGACAAGGCTTGAAATTTGGCCCCTGTTAATATCTAAGCTTGGCTTAGGGGAGACACTACAAAAGCTAGGAGAGTTTTGTGAGGTGGAAGAATCTATTGTAGTTAGAAAGTATGGAGGCTATATATATGGATGCGTCTTCTACCATAAGCCACGAAATTTTCTTAAGGACGTTGGACGTATTTGAGAGCGTACACGAACCTTATATGCTGGGCATCCTATTTAACGCAACGTCACTAACCTAGAGAGAATACCGACTAATGTACGAATTGATGGGACAAAGTTTCTTCTCCGACTACGTGGAGGACTCTATACCTCTATTTGACTTAATGGCTATAAAATAGTGGCTGTATTCTTCCGAAAGGTTATAGATACCCTAGGGGGTCATGTTCTACAAGAAGCGGAAATTAAGTTAATTGTAGTGGAGCTCCCCTGGATTATGGGCTTTGCACGGGGATTTTGAATATTAAAAGACAGCTCGGAGGACTTTCTTTTATTATTAAACAGAATTACAGAGACCGTAGCTGAAGAGGACGAATTTGAAGATCTTATACTTGTCGCCAATATTTACTAAGGTCCTAAAGATATAAAGGCTAAGTAGTTTGTATTCTATTAGATTAGAGGTCTAGAGTTCTAGTTTATATAACAGTATAGACTTGTTACGGGAGTCACCCGCGTACGTTCGTCCCGTGACACCTACGCACGTACTATCACAACCCCTATATCTTTGACCACGTTTTCTGACCTGTTCCTATTCTGTATCGAACGTCTTAAACCATCACGCGTTAATGTACTTAGCACGGTTAATAGCTAGCAATTAAGCTCATTTGTAAACCGCTTTATCGACTCTATAACAAGACTACTTTAAGAAAATATTATATACTAAGATCTTATAGCTCCTTACGAGCTTTAGAAATTTCCTAATAGTCCTTATTACGATACTGGCAGAAAATGGCAGAACTTGGTAGAACTTCGCAGTCCTCCGTACTGGCAAGTTGCCACAGATTGCCGTATATTGCGGTCACGTGACGCGAAGATCTTATAAAACATCGAACGGCGCTGCTTATGACAGTGCTGGTGCGCGTTACCTGCCACATTCAACCAATTAGGATTTTCCATGCCCGGCATAGAAAATCGCTATTGGCTCGCTTACCACTAGCGCCTTGGCGGCCCTCGCGAGATGTCTACCTACTGCCCCTAAACGATTCTCCTTCTTCTTCTTCTCCTTAGCTTAGTATCTTTACTAGATAGCAATCCACAAGCTTCGGTTTAGAGGCATTTATATAAGCCGTCACACTGCTCTTCTTCTCCTTTCCTTTCCCTAGCTTTAGATTCTCGTTTATAGACAATCTAATCGTACAGGCTTGCGCGACCCTTTTGCCGTGCTTATATCTCAATTGACTGAGTCGCTAACACTATTCAGCCATTAAATTATATTGATATTTTTGGGTAAGATTTATGTCTTGCAATTAACTATAATCCTTGTATTACTAATGCAAGTTTTACTCTTCTTGTAAATACATACCTTTAACTAGCTAGTGCATTTCGAAGTCTAGGTTAAAATTGTTACGGCACTATTACAGACCCTAGTTAGGGGCTCGGCCGAGCCGAGCCTTAGCTTATATATATAGACGTGTCCTTTCCTCGACCTTCTTCCAGACCTCGTCTTGGAATTCTCGTTCACTAGCTACTAATAGATTCTATTCTTTTAACTAAGCCTTTACAAAAATAGCTATTTTATATATTATTTCCTTACCCCATACGACCCCCCCCTGTGCTTTTCTTAAGTACTTCCGCTACTTAGTACACTATTAATCTAAAATCTATACATTTTATCTAGTTAATCTGGTTTAACCAGTTGTATAACCTGTTTAGAGTCTTAGTTTGAATTTTAGAACGGTTTTTGTTACAGACGCTTTAAGTACAATATTATAACTACTAGGAGAAGAGTCGGAAGAAGCTAGTTGGTTAATTTAGGTATAGTTTAGGATAGAGCCGGTAGAACCATGTGACGAGGAATGGTAGCCGAGGTCACATGATATGCTACGTATTGAACGAGAGGAACGAGAGGAACTTACGTACCTTACGTATAAGACGTATATCACGTATAAGAAGGATTTCATAGGAGTACGGTTATGTATTTAAGGACCCTTAGTCCCTACCTAGATTGTTCCTTCCTTGTAGTGATTCTTAGAATATAATTGGAGTTAATCTGTTGGGCAACCACTCCACCAGTTGTTATTCGTTGTTGACTTTTGTACTTGCATTTCCTACACACCTAGCCCAATAACGAGCCCACCGTAGTTCCTGCTACAAGGTTCCGTTACAGTTTTAGCCTTAGTTTTAAACCCTAACCTAACCACTTGCATTACTGGGATATTGCCAATCTGCTAGGATAATGTTACGGCTCGAATAAATGCCTCTGAACCGAAGCTTGAACGAATACTGTATTACAAAGACACTAAGCTAAGGAGAAGGAAAAGGGGTCGCCAGGATTGATGTAAAGGTCAATTGCCAAGGCGCTAGTATTAAGCGAGCTAATTGTAGGGTTGGCAGAATATGACAGTATTACGGCAGAATTTGGTAAGTGACGCGCCCCAGGGCCGTTATAGATAAGAGGTAACCGACAGGCCCTTCCTATTCCCATACTTAGGAGGATAGAGTGATCTGGTAAAAGCTATCTAGCTATTTTCTATTCTTCCTTATGCTTTTAAAAAGATATATACGCTAGAATATAGAATACTCTTATTTGCCCTACTAGTGGTATAGTGTATTTAATTGATACAGTTGATGTGCTAGCGCTAGGGGTGCGTTATATAAGGGGCGCGAAGAGGCTTTAGGGCAGATTTAAAGGAATGATATAAATTCTATCTAAATCTATGGGTATAGCTCTTGCAGAGAATAAGACGTTGCGTAAAGAAGAGAAAGGAATAACGCGAGAACCTCCTAACTAAATAGTTAGGGGTCTTGGTGGTCGATGCGTGCGTATATGCGCACGTGCGCATGCACGTACGCAGTCTTCTAGCGGACTTTGGTAGAATCTGGCAGAACTTGGCAGAACTTGGTAGAAGTTGATCAAGCTGGCAGAATTCGGCAGAATTCGGTCAAGCGTCGATTTTTACTGAAACGTTCGTTTTGGCAGAACTTAGCAGAATTTATCTGTTGAGTGTTTCACTGAGACATTCTTACTGTAACTGGGCTAGTCCCGTTATACGTTACCTGCCAAATTCTGCCAACCCTATAATTGGCTCGCTTATTATTAGCGTCTTAGCGGCTAATTGGCAACTAATTAAAGGTATATTAATGTTAATCGCCCAATTAGTCTAAAAAGACTGATCCTCTTAGCGAAGCCAAATAAGACGTATTTTATTAGTTAATAATTAACTACTTTATTCTAATCTAACTACTTATTATATTCCTAATTAATTCTATATTTCTATATTAAAACGAATCCCTTCTTACTTATAGAAGTTTCGCCTTATTATAATTTATATCTAAAGGCAGCTCTAAATGTTTATTCCGCATTTTAAATGCATTAAGTATTCGTTTTGCATTTTGTAGTCCTGACTCTGGGACCTAGAAGTCCTTCCATATAATCTTATACTCTTTGCCTTCTGAAGTAAATCTTTCTTCAATAATGTCCTTAATCTCTCACTCTTTATCATCCTAAAACTTTGGTGAATATAACGCAATACTTTTTTGTTGGTATGCTATATATTTGCTACTAGGCTGGATAATAATAGGTATTGTGTCCGAAAATGAGTAGTCTTCCTTTTATTAGCTATTATACTACTAGGTGTTAAAGTCTTACCTAAGCTACTATCGCTACTTAAGTTATAGTAATCTTTAACAATCTTATTAAAGAAATCCTTACTCTTAGAGCTTCTTGAATCCAAACTAATAGCATCTTTAAAGTGGAGACAAGTGTGAGAATGTCTTTAAGGAAGTTTATTTTCTTCTAGTATAATTTGAAGAGGTAGGAATTTTTGATTCATTCTTGGATAAGGAGTTTTTAGGAAATGCATAGGTTTAGAAAAAACTAAGTTTGAAGTAGATAAAATAAAGAAAGCCTTTATATTTTAATTAACAGATTCTAATAATAGATTTCTATTTTAAAATTACTTCTAGTATATAGCAGTTTCGATAGCGGCTTAACTAGGAAGATTGTAAGTAAGGTATATAAAATAAATTAGAAATAGAACTTAAAGTAGAACTTATATAACCTAAAAATAAATATAATATTGCTCTTATTCTAGGCAATACTTCCGCTTAATAATTAAATATAAAATTAATTGTCTTTTTATCACTGCTCTTGGTAAGGAGCTGCAATATATCCACCGTCCTGATACTTGAACACCCTTACCCTCGTCCCACTATCACTACCCAGACTCCTAGCTTCCGCTGCGATTTGAACAAAACCTAGTCGCCACCCTAGAAGCATGCGCCTTTATAACTACTTATAGCTTGACTTAAATCTACAGTCGTTAAACATCTTTATTAATCAGCCGCCTAGTTAGTAAATTGTCCTCTCGCTTAACTCTATAAATTAATACACTATGGGAAAGCTCGTTAAGAATTACTAGGCACGCCTGATCATCCTTACCACTGCAACTTGTAAGCTCTTACCGCTACCACCAACCCTAATTCAATTGTGTTAATATCTAACTTTAGACTAAGTCGCTGCAGCCATTGAAGGCTTCTTCTGGCCCAAGATACTTTGGGATTTTCTTACTAAGAACCTTAACGGCGCTGTCAAACCTGCACCCGTCCTCTAAGTTATTAACCTTCTCTTCGGTCTCTTTGGAATCGCATTTAAATAGCCACTAAAGTTTATTGCCGGCACCTTAATCCATTAATCTATTAAAGCACGCCTGATTATATTCCCTCTTAACGCTCTCGCAGCGGTACTCCAATACCAGTTAACTAACGCGGCACTGTACTATATAATTGGCATAGGTGTATATTTCTGGGCATATAGTGAAGGCGAGGTAGGCTCCACTTAACGCTAGTTACTATTGCTGATACTATATACAGGTTGTCTGTAAAAAACTATGGACATTACTAAAGTTGATCACTCCCTAGAGGTGTATCTATGGTCTTGGAAAGCCAATAGTGAAAAGGGAGAGGTAGAATGCAGCTTTTAGAATAATATGACGAGTAGAACTTAAAATCTCTTACCAACTATAAATCGGAATATTATAATATTTATACCATTAAATTCGCCTTATCGATCTCTACAATTCTATAATATAAAATATCTCAATAGTTATTATTTATAAGGTGTCTAGAGTAATATATCCCTATATAGTATAGGAGTTAGTTATTAGGATCTAACTGTAAGCGGCTGTTAGAACCCATATTGAACTCGTTAATATTAGGATTGACGATCCTCGAAGCTGATTCCTTAATTGGGCCTAGGTTATGGCTATGCACGCTAAAGTAGTTAAAGGTCCCTATTAATAATCTAAATATTCACGCTAAATGATAATTATAATTATTTTTATTTATTACGTGGTACCGCGACTTATACAAATACTGACATATTCTCGCCAGTCCTCTTTTTAGCTATAAGACCAACCACAAATTACGGAGCAATTATCTGTCTCTTGCAATGGCATCCGCTTAAAGATAAATTGTACGAATGGTCAATCTAAGCCGCCTTTACGATTTAGGAGAGACCCATTATTGTAGGATTTATAACTATTTTAAATGCAAACTAGAATTTCGGAATGAGTTGCATATAGTAATTAATGGTAGATTTATATCTCGTATCTTTAATAAATTGCTAAGACTGAGCTATAAGACTTGAAACGACTTCTTGGCCAAAGCTTCTCCTTCCAATCTGTGACCCATTCCAATATAATCTCTTAGAAATGGCTTATGGAAGGTTAAAATTTATGGAGAGAAGGATTCTCCCTAATGACTGCCAAAACTGTTCACCTCTATAGATATCACACTCCTTTAACACGTTTGTAACTCCCATCTGCCTCTACCTAAATTTCGTCTACGGTAGTGAGCAAATTTCCCATAAAAGGGTTTTACCATCTAACTTAACTAAGCTCTCTAAATCCACCCCTTGAATATCATCTTTTCTATCTGCAAATGCACCGTTTATACCATCGAGAGAGAGTATTTTAGCATCTTCCGCTATATAATTGTAATCTGATGCAAGGTTAGTTTATAGCTATCGGAGATAAGAGAGGGTCTAACTGCCTGTGTCTATCCATTCTGGAGCTGAAGGATACTTGGGAAGAGCTAATCTGAGGCTAATAAGGGCTCTTAAAGCATTGTCCTCTTTCTCCCACTCCTATACTATAGTTATTCGCTCTATTGCTTGTCTTAATCTCTTTATGGCAACTTCTGTTTCTTTAATAACTTTATCGTTCTCGTTTAACTTTCTCTTAAGTATCTGAAATCTACGTTGAGTTTGTAGCCGAAAATTCTGAAACCGTAACTCGGTTTTGGACTGCTTATTTTGTAGAGATGTGATAGTAATACGATCTTAAATAAGCTCTTCTTTGAGTGTTTGAGTATAGAGACATATCTGATAACGACACACCTTAGGCTTAATAATAGGTTCAGAAGGGCTCTGGGCGCAATCTATGTTAGCTATAACTTGAGTAAGGCAAACCGGGTTGATAAAGGAAAATTTTGCGAAATCCTCGCTTATCTGAGACGAATGTGCTTGATCTATGGTATGGAGAGGGTCTAAGGCAAAGAAATTCGCTTATTTAAATAGAAGAATCACTCCAGTCGGTATGAATGCAGCTTAATCCTAGCCTATTAAATTGCTGCTTATGCGCTAGTCTAGCTTGTTTTTTAACCGCGTATAGGATTCCCCTAGGGGATATATCCCGTAGGGGATATATTCTGTAGGGGATATTCCCCCCAGGGGCTCATTCCCCCAGGGGCTTATTCCCCTAGGGGCTTATTCCCCTAGGGGCTTATTCCCCCAGGGGCTTATTCCCCTAGGGGCTTATTCCCCTAGGGATATATCCCGTAGGGGCCTGCCTTCCCGAAGCCAAAAGTAATACATATCTTCCCAATCCTCTGCTTATTGCATCTATATTATTTGCCGCTAGCTGGCTTTTTAATATTTATCCTTACAGACTAAGGCCTTTCGCACTACCTGCCGGTTATTATGGTTTCCTTAGAGAATTAATAGCAAACCTTCCTAGCTATACCTCCATCTCTCTCCGCTGGCGATTATAAGATGCGAGACTACTACACCCCATAAAATATACTACGGCCTTTAATATACTAAGCTCTATACCTTATACTATATCTCGGCCTTCGAGCTAGACTCTTATAAGTATGGCTTAATCGCTAGATAGTCCTCCTCCTTCTTATTCTTGCTAGAACCCTTATTGTCGTCGCCGGTATTAATAATAATCTCTCCTTAGCTAGATAATAAGCCCTTCGCGCCTGTATAGAAGTAGAAAATATTAGCAGCACTATAGCATCTATGCCTTATTATATAGCATAGGGCGTTAATGAGCTAACCGCTAGTGGTGTTAAAAAGGGAGTGAATGGGCTCCTGTTAATAATAAACCTCAGTGTTACCGCCGTTGAGAATATTGTTCTATTTGTTATTAATATGATGACTTAGACCTACGTATGTCTAATTACTCTCGCTGTTAGTGGAAGTCTCTATACTGCAGTCTAACTTGGGGATAAAGTAGTTAAGATTCTAAACGGCACTATTCCCGCGATTGGAGACGATATTGCTAGTGTTACAAGCACCTTTAAAAAGGATTTTAACAGCTTTATGGACAGTGTAAAGAGCATTCCTTTTGTAAATATTAACCTACTAACGCTAAATCTTGATACGGATATTGAGAAGCTGAAAAATTTAGCGATGCCCACCGATATCTCTATAGGACTGCAGGATTTTAATAATTCCATTCCTACTTTTACTGACGTCCAAAACTTTACTAAAATAGTTATTAAATTTCCGTTCGAAGAAGTGAAGAAGCTCATTAGCGAGACCTTGGGTAATTTCATATTTAACCGTTCCTTACTACCCGTCCCCTAAAAGGAGTAGCTTAGCTTCTGCTTTGGAAACAACGGGATTAACGATTTCTTTAACGGTTTAGTGAAGTTGGAGATTATGGCCTAAAAGATCTTTATTGGCGTTGTTGTAGTTCTGGCTATCCTTATATACATTCCTATGGCCTATGGAGCAATCCGACGCTAGCAAAAGATGAAATAACAAGCCCAGCTTGTCGGTTAAAGTGGGTATAACTTAATAGATATTATCTATATGGCTTCTCGACTATACACAGCGATATTTAGTATTAAGGTTGTAAACCGCTTTAGATCTATACGTTAGCAGACTCTTATTAGATGGGTAGTAGCCTACGCGATATCGACCTAAGTACTTTATATGCTCTCCCTGGGACTTGCTAGACTTTCCGCCTGTTTATGCTAATATATCCTCCTTAAGGCAATTAAAAAGGAGGTTCTAGTACTTATAAGCTAGGTCGCAGGTTTTGCGGATAAAGTTATTAGCTCCCTTAATAATGCTTCTAAGACCTAGGCCAAAGGGGTTAACAATACTATTAATATAACAAACACTAACATTAATAGGAATATTTTCGGATGGGTTAATATTACCACTATAGCCGTAAATTCAACTTTAAGTGAGTTTGTGGACTAGATGACGGGCGCGCTCAATACTACCTTTGGAGGAACTATTCTCTATAACCCTATTATGGGTGTTCTGAACTGCCTTGTTCTGCTTAAGCTTTAAGGCTTTTAGAACGCCTTAATATAGGTCTTAGATAACGCATATATTGACTTCCCTATGCCTGCAAACGACACTTTCTTACTTGGTGTAGTAGCCAAAATCAGCAATAATTCTCCTTTAGCGAATCTCCTCGCCGACCCGGGTGGTAGCGCTACGGACGACATTTCTGCCTCGGTTCTCGAGCTTACGAATAAACTTCAGAATGGCATCCGTATAGAAGCAATCATTGCAAGCTGCCTTGTTTTAATTTGGGTCTTCGTTGCACTCGTTAGCGTAATCTGTGTTTGTGTGCTCCTTTTCTGGCGCGAAAAAACCCGTATAGAAGATGGCCAAGTATATATTATTAATTCTGTCCCTGAAAACTTTTGAGGCCACGACTTCTAGCCTAATACTGCAGCACCGCCGTATAAGTATCCTGTTAGCAAAGCCGCACCGAACACGGTTTAACCCCGACCTTTCTAAACCTTTGAGCTAACTTCTAACACCTATAGCTCGGAAGCTAAGAAGGTTGGCTAAGTCGGTGCGCATAACGTTGGCGATTTAGTAGCTCGCCCTGGCCATCTACGGACGAGCAGCCACGGAGATCTTGGAGGAAACTCCCCTTTTAACGAAAAATCCGCGAACAATCTATTTTCTGACTAATTCGCTAGCATTTATTTGCCAATCCTCCCTGACCTTTTCTCTTTTGCTATATTCTTATCTCCATCCCGCATAGATTTGATATTTCTTGGTTTATTGTTTGTGTTTTGCTCTACATTTTGAAGTTCTTCAAAGCGTTCTTTACTAGATATTTTGACGATCTTTTACGTTACGAGCGCGAGATGTCTCCTTGGGTACCGAGTGGGATCAGTTTTTGCCCAGGTTGTTATACTGCCAGCATCTTACCAGTTACTTATTTGTAAATAATATCGGCGGAGATTTACGGGCTCCATATAGATTGTAAAGTTTTAGAGGCTGTAGAGTAGTTAAATTAAAACAACCTCTCCTGGACAACTTTATGGAACTTCCTTCTACAGAATGTCCGGCTAATAATTAGAAGCTAGGATCCCTATAATTGCGAAGGCTCCGATAAAAAAATATTTATTTACTAAATAGATTAGTAGATATTTAACTAAAGCGCATTAAGACCTATATTATAGCGTTAGATCAGGTTTCTAAGCTACCCCTAGAGGAAAGAAACCGTTTTAAGAGATTGTGCTCGCTGGTTCCGATACTCTTTATATTACTCTCGCAAGATAAGGGATGTATATAATTAGTGCAATTATATTAACCTAAATTAGGTTATCTTATTACCGACTTAGTCATTGACTTGGTCACCTACCCCTTGTTTCCATTGCCACCCCCCCTTACCCCCTTCTCGTTCTTATTTTTTACACCTTTCCTATATATATATAGAGGCTATTAGAGCCACATTTAATAGATAGAGTCATCATTCTTTTCTTATAATTGGTGCATGGACGTCCGATTGACAAATTATAATTAGGCTATAGATTTTAATTCTTATAAAGCGGCAGCTATGGTAGATGTTATGGTAGACGCAGGGCTCACGTGACTCCTACGTGACTAGGGATTATATATAACTCCTCGCGTTGCTGCTTGTCCTTTCCTTTCCTTTTCTTTAGCTTTAGATTCTCGTTTATAGACAATCCAATCGTATAGGCTTACGCGTCCCCTTTGCCGTGCCTATGCCTTGATTGACTGAGTCGCTAATAATAATCACCGCATCTAATTCTGATTGATTATATTAATTATACACTGATTTCCTAATTAGGTAGGTAGATATAAATACAGGTAGATAGTGATTAAAAAAGAACTTTAGATAATATACGCGGTGACGCGTAGGTGTCACGGCGCTGGCAGAAAATGGTAGAACTATGCGGTTACGTGACTAGAGGACCGCATAAAATAACCCTACTTCGACCGGCGTTACTCTTCTTCTCATTTCCTTTCTCTAGCTTTGGATCCTCGTTTATAGACAATCCAATCGTACAGGCTTGCGCGTCCCTCTTGCCGTGCTTGTGCCTCGATTGACTGAGTCGCTAATAGTTACGCGAGTGACAAAAAAACTGGCACTGCAAACTATACAAATTACGGGGAACGTCAAAAGTCGATCTACTCTACGGATTTATTAAGCCACAATAACGTAGGTTTTTTATTTTTAAATAGATAAAGGTGTTAAGGTACTTTAAAATATTAAACCTATATTTTTATTATTTTATATCTTCCTATGGTTGTTATATTATTAAGCTGTAAAGAAGATAACTACTTAGTAGTGCCAGTTTTTTTATTACCCGCGTGACAGTGACGGCGCTAGGGCGCGTGCTAAATTCTGCCACACTTATAATTAGCTCGCTTATTACTAGCGCCTTGGCGCCTGGCGTATATATTTGTTTACAGCAGTCCTGGCGACCCTTTTATCTATCTCCTTTAGTATTTTTGTAATACAGCATTCGTTTAAGCTTTACTTTAAAGGCATTTATTCGAGCTATTACACGCAAGGCTTTAAACTGAAAACGCTATTTTAAAGAATAAGCCCAAAAAAACCAGAAAAAGATAGTTACTCTTACGGAAAGAGATGACAATTATAAAGAAAAGACTTTATGACACTAAAAGGCATAACAACTTTCTTTTAGAGGTCACCAAATTTTATCACGACAAGAGGATTTGATTAGGCGAAGGTGTTTTAAGATAATAAGAGACTCTAGTAATCTTTACCAGGAAACTAGTTCCTAATATCCGTTACCGATTCTAGATGGTATAAAAGAATAAAATACAGAGTAAAAGCGTGATATAATTTGTACTAGTAATTTAAGCTCGGCGCTGTTTCTTAGCGGGTGGACCCTCCTTGTAACGTAAGTTTTCCTTTATTATTGTAATATCATTACTAATAGTGTGACTCCATGCCTGAATGCCTTGAAGATACTCTTTATGTATCTTTATTTGACTACTAAGAGTTAGTAATCCGAGGTTACTTTATAAATATAACACTTACTACGTTAATGTCTCTATTCTAGAGGATGTTAGTAACACTATAATTAAAGCGAGTATATAAACTTATAGATTATATAACTCTTTGCGGCTCGGGACTTCTTCTAAGTTAGAGTTTTATTGGCTCTGGCTTTGTATTTCTTATAAAGGTGTTTGACCCGGGGGGCATGCTAAACTCGACTTAGGGTATATAGGTTGCTGCAAAATGCCTAGGTAAATAAATGTTGAGTTTGGAAGTAATAAGTGATCTGCCGTGTCCTGGGACTGGGGCATATCTAATAGGTCGGCCATATTAATTTGGGGCGGAGGATTAACAAATTGCTCAAAGAATTGGTCGTTCTCTGGCGGCATGAACAGTGGCAGAGAATTGTTTATATCCGTTGCTGTAGTAAGCCAAGGGTCGATTATTGCTGGCGTTGACACCAGAGGAGAGCTGCAGGGGGTCCTTAGTACGGAATTCGTGTCCAAAAGTGACATTTTCTGCCGTCTAGGTTCGTTTGCGAGCTCGCAAAGTGTATTAGCGTTAATTAAGGCCTCGAACTCTTGCATCTAAGTAATATCTTAAGGATCTATTTTTCTAGGAAGTTTAATTCATTTGCCCTAGGAAGTGAGCCCAAAAGACCTAATTTATATATAATGCGAAGACACTAATAAAACTTCCTAAGTTGCAGAAAATATACTTTCTATTACTACTGTTTTATGCGCATTCCTAGCGCTACTAAATAAGCCCCTATTACTTTATATAAATTACTAGTAGCGCGCGCATCTTTAAGTATGCTTAATATAGAATTGAAAATTATATTTTAACCGTAGGTTCTCTACAAAAAATAAAAATAGCTAGGTAAATTATTGCAATAAATGTCTCTAAAGTAAGCTCTTAATTTACTTGTCCTGCTAAGCTACTAATATATCGAACAGCCCCGCTGCTGCTTAAGAAGATGCAAGACGGTCGAGTGCCTTAACAATTAGATTGCCCTAATTAATGCGGAAATATATAAAATTAACCAGAAGCTAATAGAATTAAAATAAGCTATTCTCCAACCAGGTAAGTGAAGTATGTATACTTTTTATTAATATACTAACGCGCCCCAGACTATATTTAGCTTCCAGATATAATAATGCAAGAAAGGAAGCTAATAGAAGCTCTAAACTCAGCTAAAGAGGCGTGGGAGTTATATAGACAAGAGCGTCTATTATTGTTACCTTAAATTGATAATATGTTTATACTTTAGTGGCAGGCACAGCTTAGAATACACTTTTGGAATATCTTTTCTGAAATATATCTTATTTTGTGTATTTAGATGTTTTAAGTTCCCGTTTGGGAATATAAGCCTAAGAGGTTACATGACCAATTGCTATATTAATTGTAAAGTATAAAATGTATAAACGCAAACACCTAAAGAGCATATTAGCTGGACTGAATAAGAAAAGAATAATGTTAAAAAACCCATCTAATCGACTTCCCCTAGTTAATGTTACTAGTTAGAATATAGATGAACCGAGACGGAGTAGAAGAAACCTAGACACCCCTTGTATAAACTATAATGAGGGAAGAATGAGTAAAGGAAAAGGGAAAGAAAAAGAGAATGAGAATGAAGAGTATAACTAGTTTAATAACTTATATACGCTATATAACCAAGATAGACATCTAGACCTGTAAACACCTAGAAAAAATTAACGAGGGAATTAATGAGGGAATTAATGAGGGAATTAATGAGGGAATTAGCGAGGGAATTAGGGAGGGGATTAGGGAGGGGATAGCTATAACAGTAATCCTCCCTTATAAACACCTAGAGAAAACCAGGGAGATAATTGGGAAGGGGATACCCTATAAACGCCCAGAACGAGAAGACGAAGAAAAAATAATAAAAAGAATAGAAATGGAAACGAGGAGGGTAATGAAGGGCGAGATATTAACTTTAATAATCTAATAACGCCAAATGGCCCGCAAGAGGATAGTAATGAAGGGCGAGACGTTAACCCTAATAATCTAATAGCGCCAAATGACTTACAAGAGGATAATAATGAAGGGCGAGATATTAACTCTAACAATCTAATAACGCTAAATAACCTATAAGCGGGTAATGGTGAAGGGCAAGACGTTAACTTTGATAATCTAATAGCGCCAAATAAGCCGCAACAGGAGAGTAATGAAGGGCGAGACGTTAACTCTAACAATCTAATAGCGCCAAATAGCTCGCAAGAGGATAATAATGAAAGGCGAGATATTAACTTTAGCAATCCAATAACGCCAAATAACCCGTAAGAAGAGGAAACGCTCCCCCAAAGACCAGTTAAGAAAGGAAGAGGATTTAAATCCCCGATGGGTGAGGGAGAAGATAAGGGACATACTACTAATCCCGTATTTCTAGCTCGCTTTACCGAAACTACTTAACAAATATATTCACGTGATAAAAACTACAAACCTCCAAGTGTAAGAGACGATGTAGATTGGCAGTGGTTAGAAATATGTAAGTAATATGAAGCAAACCTAGAGGATGCGGAGTATACCCAATTACAAAAACCTAGCCTATATGCCGAAGCTACTCAATAAATACATTTACGCGATAAAAACTACAAACCTTTAAGTGCAGGGGATGATCCGGATTGGCAGTGGGTAAAAGTACGTAATTAATATGAAGCAGACCTATAGGACGTAGAGCGTTCCTAATTACAGTAACCCGGCTCGCATGTATATGTTTCGTTTAATGTTACGGATAATGAAGAGAATTAAAATGTTACAGATTATCGTTACTGTCCTCTTTGTGACGAAGCCTTTAGCTAGGACGAGGCAAGTTGGACCAGTCCAATAGTATAGTGCGATAAAAGGCACGCTTTTTATCGGATATGCTTAACAGAATACTAGCTTAAGGGTACGGTAGACTTATTTAAAGCTATAATGGATTATATACGTTGTCCTACTTGCTTAAAACAGCAACAATTTCCAAAATAAAAAGAACTATATAATTAATGGACGATTGACCGCTTTGACCAATTTATCTACCGTTACAAAGACTTAACTCTTATGTACACTGCCCTTAGAGAATATATACAACACGTGGTCAAGTTTTACTATTGGTCGCCATTAAAGGAAGTATTTATGGAATTCAACAATATGCTGCGAAATTATAATAGAAACCGACTGGGACATTTAAGCAGGCTAGCAAATTTAGGCGAGTAAGAAGATATAATAATCGACGCCGATTTTATATATAACCACATAGTAAAATATTAGTAGGAAAATTCCGCAAATAATATAGAAGAGGCGCGGCATCTTTGTTAAAAAATAACTAGGTATTTAGAGCAAATGCCAGTGCTAATTGTTGTTATATTTCCTAGTAAGTATAGAGCCGACCCCGCTACGAGCGATACTATGCCTAATAATTCTGGCGGAATTGGCGCGAGTAGAGGAGGCAAATCTAGCGGATTTGGTATAAGGGGAGAATTACAACCTAGGTTTAGCGAATATGTGCCTAGGGCTAAATAAGTAGAACCTAGCGGACCTAGTACTAGTAGAGGAGCGTAACTTGGACCTAGTGGACCTGGCACTAGTAGAGGAGCGTAACCTAGTCCTAGCGGACCTGGCGCTAGTAGAGGAGCGTAACCTGGGCCTAGTGGACCTAGCGCTAGTAGAGGAGCGTAACCTAGGCCTAGCGGACCTAGTACTAGTAAAGGAGCGCAACCTGGACCTAGTGGACCTAGTACTAGTAGAGGAGCGTAACCTGGTCCTAGTGGACCTAGCACTAGTAAAGGAGCGTAACCTAGACCTAGTAGACCTAGTACTAGTAAAGGAGCGCAACCTGGTCCTAGCGGACCTAGCGCTAGTAGAGGAGCGTAACCTAGG
>Ga0307515_10011947_pt1 | contig 16402 bp, 15 predicted proteins | sample 17_EM_MG_FD_194513 | JGI IMG/M metagenome (GOLD analysis project Ga0307515, IMG submission 194513) | Populus trichocarpa ectomycorrhiza microbial communities from riparian zone in the Pacific Northwest, United States - 17_EM | ecosystem: Host-associated > Plants > Roots > Unclassified | place...
GCAACGACATTCCCTTCGTCGACCGCATCATTTCCGACGACCGGATGGCCGGCCATCTCGCCGCCACCCATCTGATCGACAGTGGTGCCAGAAGGCCCGCCGTGATGGCGGCCCCTGCCATATCCTACACGACGCGGCGGCGCAGCGAAGCCTTCATCGCCCGCTGCAAGCAGCTCGGCGTCGAGGCGCAGCTGCTGCCGGTCAGGATTAACGACTACCAGAGCGGCTATGATGCGGCAGGCGAGCTTGCCGCGTCAGGCATCGACGGGCTGTTCTGTGCCAACGACTACATGGCCTGCGGCGTGGTCGATCGCGTCATGCAAGGCCGCGGCCGCGATGATGCGCCGCCGCTGCGCATCATCGGCCATGACGACATCCCCCAGGCAAGCTGGACCGCCTACGACCTCACAACCATCCGCCAGCCCTGCGACCTCCAGGCCGAAAAGACCGTCGACTTGCTGATGAGCCGTATCGTCGAGCCGGACATGACGGCGCGTGTCGAATTCACGCCCGTGACATTGATTAAAAGAAGGACTGCCTGATGAGCTCTGCATTCGATGCCGCCGCCATCCGCGCACGGGCGGATGTTGCGATTGCCGTCGCCCTCGAGGTCGGACGAGAGGCTGCCCGTTTCCGGCGCGACGCGAATTTCGGCGCCGTCATCGTCGAGAACAAGGGACTGCAGGATTTCGTCACCGTCGCCGACAAGAGGGCCGAGCAGGCGATCCGCGACGGGCTGCTGTCGCACTTTCCCGGCGATACTTTCATGGGCGAAGAGAGCGGCGGGCGATCGGGAGGAGCCGGCACCTGGGTCGTCGATCCGATCGACGGCACGACCAACTATATCAGAGGCTTCCGCCATTGGGGCGTCTCGATCGCCTTCGTCACCGGCGGCAAGGTGGAAATCGGCGTGGTCTATGACGCAGCACAAGATCAAGTCTTCCACGCCATCAGCGGCGGCGGCGCCTTCAAGGACGGCCTCCCGGTGCATGCGGCGGCGACATCAGAACCCTCCAATGCGCTGGTCATTCTCGGCCATTCCCGCAAGACGAGCTTCGACGACCATCTCGCGCTCTTGCGGCGGCTCCATGAGCGCGGCATGGATTATCGCCGCATGGGCGCGGCCGCGATCGATCTCGTCCGCGTCGCCGAGGGTGCTGCCGATCTCTATTACGAACGTCACCTCAATGCCTGGGACATGCTCGCCGGCGCGCTGATCGCCGAAGAGGCCGGGGCCATGGTGGCGATGCCTGATGTCGAAAAGCTGCTGGAGGATGGCGGACCGGTCATTGCCCACGCGCCGGGACTTGCCAGCGAATTCGCCTTCATCCTCGATATCGAGGGGCTGGCACCTGCCGCTATTTAATCCGCCATCCGCAGGCGCCACGCGCGCTCAGTCGCCGGCGCCTCGTCGGTGGTGACCTGATCCGGTTTCAGGGCCATCAGCGCCGAGAAGCTGCGCCATTCGGCTTCGCTGAAGCCGGCCTCCGGGTCTTTCAGGGTGAAAGTCCAGGCGTCGACGCGTTTGCCGGCGTCCTGGCAGAGCGCGATCATGTCGAGGCCTTCGTTGGCGGCATCGAGGATCAGCGGCCAGTGGAGATAGATGGTGTCAGGTTCGGTCGGGCCGCTGAGATCGGCGCGCAATTCCGCCTCGACCGCCTTCCAGCCGCTGCTCTTCCTGATATCGTTGAGCTTGTCGGTCGGATCGATCCCGCGCAGGAGATGCGGAAGCTTCTCCTTGACGGCGACGATGAGATCGAGGCTGCCGCCGCTGACGATCACCGAGGCGGCGATATTCCGGAAATGCGCGGCAAGATGCTCGATGCCCCTCGCGCCGATCGCCTCGTAGTCGTCCTTCATGTCGAATTGCAGCAATGCGGCGGGATGGGTCGATTGCATCATGGCGGCGAGATCCTCGCTGAGGATCAGCGGCCGGTTGCCCTCCTGCATCCTTATATCGCGCAGGTCACTGACGTTCTTCTGCGCAATCAGCCCATGCCCTGATGTTTCTCCCTCGAGCTCCTCATCATGCAGCACGACGAAGCCGCCGTCGGCGCGGACGCGCAGATCGAGCTCCATCGAGGCGCCGGATGCAAACCCCTCGGCCATCACCTCGGCCGAGAACAGCGGGTCGGCAAACCGCTTCCGCAGCCGATGCCATTTCAAGAGGGTGCGATGCCCCTCATGCAAAATCTCCAGGCCCTGCGTTTTCAGCAATCTCGTCATCTGCACCAAGTCTCCGCGATGACACTCTCCTGCCTTGACGAGCCGTGATTATCAAGGGCCGGATAGGGCTTTCATCGGGGTGTCGGAACGTTTTCGTCAAGCCGGGCTGACTGCCTTGCGGTCGCCGAGCGCCAGATACTTGTCGAATATCTCACTGTCGGCAAGCAAGGTTGCGCTCTCGCCGGCGTAAGTGACGAGGCCGCGCTCCAGAACCACGGTGCGATCGGTCAGCGGCAGGATCTTGCGCGCCTTCTGCTCGATGATGATCGCTGACATGCCTTCACCGTCGATGATCTTCCGGAGTGCGGCCAGCAGTTCGTCGACGATGATCGGCGCCAATCCTTCCAGCGGCTCGTCGAGCAGCAGCAGCTTCGGATTGAGCATCAGCGCCCGTCCGAGCGCCAGCATCTGCTGCTCGCCGCCGGAAAGCTGGTTGCCGCGATTGAAGCGTCGCTCCTTCAACCGTGGGAACATGGAATAGACGCGCTCGACCGACCAGGGGCCGGGGCGGGCGATCGCCGTCAGGTTCTCCTCGACGCTGAGCGATCTGAAGATGTTGCGCTCCTGCGGTACCCAGCCGATGCCGGCGGCGGCTCGCCGTTCCGGCCGCATGCGCGTCAGATCGGTGCCGGCAAAGCTGATCGTTCCGGAATGATGGGTGGTGACGCCGGCGATCGTATCGACCAGCGTCGTCTTGCCCGCACCGTTGCGTCCGAGCAGCGACAGGGACCGGCCTTCGTCGAGCTCGAAACTCACGCCGCCGAGAACCCGGGCCTCACCATAGCCGGAAACGAGCCTGTCGATCCGCAAAAGCGCCGTCATGTCCCGTCCTCCCCGAGATAGACCGCCTTGACGCGCGGATCGGCGGCGATCTCGCCGACCGTTCCCTCGACCATCACCGCGCCCGAGACCAGAACCGAAATGCGGTCGGCAAAGGAGAAGACGAGATCCATGTCATGTTCGATGAGCACCACCGTCACCTCGGCAGGCAGGCTGCGGACGATGGCGAGCACCTCGCTGCGCTCTTCCTCGGCGACGCCGGCCGCCGGCTCATCGAGCAGCAGCACCCGCGGCCGGCTCGCGAAGGCAAGCGCGATCTCGAGAAGCCGCTGCTTGCCGTAGGCAAGCCGGCCGGTCTTCTCGCCCATGACGCCGGAAAGGCCGAAACGCTCCAAGAGGTCCACCGCCTCATCGGTCGCATCCAGATGGGCTGCCAGCGGGCGCCAGGCGGAGCGGCCGAGACCGTCCCGTTCATTGATCGCCAGCAGAACGGATTCGAGCGGCGTAAAGCCGGCAAAGAGCTGGTTGATCTGGAAGGTGCGCGCGATACCGCGCCGGACGCGCCGGTGCGAGGAGAGGCCGGTGATATCCTCGCCGTCGACGATCACCTGTCCGGAGGTCGGCTTCAATACTCCGGTCAGCAGATTGATAAGCGTGGTCTTGCCGGCGCCGTTCGGACCGATCAGTGCATGGCGCGCGCCGCTTTCAACCGTCAGCGAGACATCGTTGGTGGCGGTGAAGCCGCCGAAACGCTTGACGAGATTGCGGGTTTCGAGGGCAACGGTCATCGGCTTTCCTTCAACTTCACGCCAGGCCGCCATGTCGCGAACCGCTTGATGCCGAGCTGCAGCGAGGCCGGCAGAAATGTGTGCCAGCGCGCGATGCGCTCGCGGCCGACGAGTACGATGGCGATCAGGATCAGGCCGATCCAGAACATCCAATATTGTGGCGTGGAGACCGAGAGCCAGTCGCGTAGCACGGTGAAGATGACCGCGCCGATGATGCCGCCGTAGAGATAACCGACGCCGCCGATGACCAGAACCAGAAGCACATCAGCCGAGCGGTGGAAGGCGAGGACATCAGGCGAAACGAAACTCGTCGTATGCGTCAGCAGCGCGCCGGCAATGCCGGCGTAAGCGGCGGCGATCGTATAGATGACGATGATCCGGTTCCTCGCCGGAATGGCGACCATGGCGGCTCGCATCGAATTGGCCTTGATCGCCCTCAGCGACAGGCCGAAGGAGGAATTCACCAGATGCCGTGCGACAAATGTCAGGATGAAGAGTGCAGCGAGGCTGTAGACATAGCCGGTGCGGCCCCAGAGATCGAACTCGAAAACGCCGAGGATCGGCCCGATGGTGACGCCGCTGAGGCCGTCCGCGCCGCCCGTCATCCATGCCATCTGGTTGGCGAGTTCGGCGAGCATCAGGGCGATGCCGAGCGTCGTCATCAGCCGCGTGAGGTCCGAGCCGCGAAGGACGAGGAAGCTCGCTCCGAAGCCGGCAAGGCCGGAGACCGCGGCTGCGGCAAAGAGGCCGGTGACGGGTTCGGCGACGGCATATTTGGCAAAGAGACCTGCGGCATAGGCACCGAGGCCGAAGAAAGCGGCATGGCCGAGCGAAACGATGCCGGCATAACCGAGCACCAGATCGAGGGATAAGGCAAACAAAGCGGTGATGGCGACTTCGGTGAGCAGCAGCATCTTGGAGGGCAGCAGGAAGATGGCGGCGACTGCTGCGATCCAGAGGACGACCTCATAGAGCCGCCAGGCGTTGCCGCGCCGAAGCTGTTCGGTCGCGAGTTTTCTCGCCTCGCTGCGCGCGCCGCTCATCGGCCGCCCTCCCGCGAGAACAGCCCATGCGGACGCAGGAGAAGCACGGCGACCATGACGCCGTAGATGACGAAGGCGCCGATCTGAGGCACGTAATATTTGCCGGCGACATCGGCGACGCCAAGCAGAAGGGCGGCAAGAAACGGCCCCGTTATCGAGGACGTACCGCCAACGGTCACCACGATCAGGAAGTAGATCATGAATTTCAGCGGAAAGTTCGGATCGAGCCCGAGAATCTCGGTGCCCATCGCGCCGCCAAGGCCGGCAAGGCCCGAGCCGACGGCGAAGGTCAGCGCGAAGACCATCGAGACATTGATGCCGAGCCCGCGGGCGACCCGTCCGTCATCGACGGCGGCACGCAGCTGGCTGCCGAAACGGGTTTTCGTCAGCAGGAGCTGCAGCGCGATCGTCAAAAGAATGCAGACAAGGATGATGAAGAGCCGGTAGCGGCCGATGCCGACGCCGTGGAGTTCAAAGCGGCCCGAGAGCTCCTGTGGCAGCTGGATCATCTGCTGCTGGCCGCCCATGAAATAATAGGCGCCGGCGATCGACATGAAGACCAGGCCGACGGAAAACAGCACCTGGTCGAGATGCGGCTTGGAATAGAGATGCCGGTAGAGCAGACGCTCGAGAACCAGGCCGGCAAGCGCGACGGCGAGGAAGGCGATCAACAAACACCAATAGAAGGAAACGCCATAGCTGTTCATCAGGACGACGGTGATATAGCCGCCCGCCATGGCGAAGGCGCCATGGGCGAGGTTGATGAAATTCATCAATCCAAGCGTGATGGTCAATCCGCAGGCAAGAATGAACAGCAGCATTCCATAGGCGATGCCGTCAAACAGAATAGTCAGCATGACAAACCCGACTTTCCAGGAGCAAAGCGGCGGAGCTGGCTCCGCCGCGTCTTATCATCCGAATGCAGGAGGTCGCGCACTTACTGGCCGGCCTTGACCGGGTCCTTCATATCCTTGTAGGTCGCGAATTCCACGTTCTGCAGCTCGCCATTCACCTCCTTGACCTCGCGCATATAGATATTCTGGATGATATCACGGGTCTGCGGATCGATGGAGATCGGGCCGCGCGGGCTCGTCCAGGCAAGGCCCTTCATCGCCTTGATCAGCGCGGCGCCGTCCGTATCGCCCTTGGTGCCTTCGAGCGCGGCATAGATGGCATGCATCCCGTCATAACCGCCCATGGCCATGAAGTTCGGGCGCATATTGTTGTTGGCGGCCTTGAAGGCCTTGACGAATTCGGCGTTCTCCGGGCTGTCGTGCGCAGCCGCATAGAAATGCGCAGTGATGGCGCCGAGCGCAGGCTTGCCCATGCCGTTCAGGATGTCGTCGTCGGTAATGTCGCCAGTCCCGATCAGCTTGATGCCCGCTTCGGCAAGGCCGCGGTCGACGAACTGCTTCATGAACAGCGAGCCGACGCCGGATGGCAGGAACACGAAGACCGCATCCGGCTTGGCGTCGCGCACACGCTGCAGGAAGGGCGCGAAATCCGGATTCTGCAGAGGAACACGCACGGCCTCGACGACCTCGCCACCCTTTGCCTTGAACTCCTTGGTGAACCAGGTTTCCGCATCGATGCCCGGGCCGTAGTCGGTCACGAGGGTCACGACCTTCTTGATCTTGTTTTCATTCGCCCAGAGCGCGACCGGCACCGCATATTGCGGCAGGGTGCCGCTGGTGCGGATGAAATATTCCGATGCCTGCGTGATCGACGAGGTGGCGGCGGCCATGACGACGGCCGGCACCTTGGCCTGCGTGATCACGGGCGCGACGGAAAGCGCCAGCGGCGTCAATCCGAAGCCGGCAAGCGTGTTGACCTTGTCGTTGACGATCAGTTCCTGGGCGATACGGCGGGTCTGGTCGGCGGTGCCGGCATCGTCGCGCAGCACGAGTTCGATCTTCTTGCCGGCGACGGTGTCGCCATGCGCGGCGATATAGGCCTTGACACCGGCCTCCACCTGGCGGCCGGTCGATGCGAAGGGACCGGTCATCGGCAGGATGAGCCCTACCTTGAATGTATCCTCGGCATAGGACGGCAGGCCAAGGCCGGCCGACATGACAAGCCCCGCAGAGAGGGCGAGCAGACTTCTTCTGGCAATCACGGTTTTCTCCTCCTTTTACCGGCGATCCACGCGATCTGCCGGCCTCCTCTTTTATTAATCGGCTAGCCGTCAGGGCCTCCTCGCCCCGAACGCCGCGCTTCTTAGGTCGATATCAGCGTCAATCCTGGAACGCGGGTGATCAGGCTGCGATCCTCTTCCATGACGAATTCCAGATTGTGCCGCGCAAGGCGCGCATGTTCCCGCGCCAGCGCCTCGGCGCGGGTGCCTTCACGCATCTCGATCGCCGAAACGATATCCCGGTGCTGACGTTGCGCATGGACAAGCGACAGGCGGAAGGCGAGCACATCCTCCTGCTTTTCCAGGAAAGCGCTCGGCGAGGCAAAGGGCAGTTGCGTCGCCCGTTCCACCTCACGCCGCATCATCTCACTGCCCGCAAGGCCGGCAAGCATGGAATGGAATTCGGCATTGAGCTCTACATACTGGGCAAACAGCATGTCCTCCGGCCGATCGCGAAAGCATTTGTCGAGCTCGAGGAGCAGTCCCTTGATCGCCTTGAGCTTGGCTGGCGTGACACCGCGTTCGGCGGCGAGACGCGCTGCAGTGCCTTCAAGCACGCCACGCAATTCGATGGCGTCGAAAACATCCGCAGTGGTGAAACCGCGCACGGTGTAACCGCCGGAGGGGATCTGTTCGAGCAGGCCTTCCTGTTCGAGACGCGCAAGGGCAGCGCGCAACGGTGTGCGCGAAATGCCGAGCTTTTCGGCGAGCCAGACTTCCGAAAGACGTTCGCCCGGCGAGACGCCGCCGCCGAGCACGAGATCACGGACGCCAAGAAGGCCTTTCAAGGCCTGGCTGTCGCGCTTGCGATCCACGTTTTTCATTTCCGCAACCATCTCCCGTCCCATCCCGAATTTGCGGTCCGCGGCCTATCTCGGGCGCTTAGGCCCTCACGTGCCGCGAACGATATTCCCATCCCGTTGCGGAAAGAGTACGACGTGTATACCGATACCTGTCAAGTGATTATTTCATGATGAACGCCGTATCATTGTATATCCAAAAGGTTATCTATATAGCAAAATTTCGGTATTTTTCCACGATATTCATTATGTCTCTTGCTGGCGGCAGAATTTTCGGCCTATCATTGTATACAGCATGGACACATAAGATTTCCGCAGGATGAGGAGAGAGGCTTATGATGATTGCGCCGCAAAGCGAGCGCCGGGAGAAGGCGCCTCTTGCCGATCTTCTCTCGCATTATTCCATCGAGGTGACGTCGCGCGACCTCCAGTCGCTGGAGAGCATTACGGCGACCCTGCCACGGGGCTGCGAGGTCTTCGTCGCCCATCTTCCGAAGGAAGACATCGGTCTTCTGGTAAGGGCTGCGGCGGGTTTGAGAGACGCCGGCTTCGTGCCCGTTCCCCACATTGTCGCCCGCAATATTCGCAACCGTCTGGAACTCGACACCATGCTTGCCCGGCTTTCCGGGGAGGCCGGCGTCCGCCATGCGCTCGTCCTCGGCGGTGACCGGGACGATGCCGCCGGGGCCTTTGGCTCCAGCCTGGACCTGATCGAAACAGGGCTCTTCCAGACACACGGCATCGGCCGTATCGCCATCGCCTGCTACCCGGAAGGGCATCCCCGGATCGCCGGCACCGTCCTCGACACGGCGCTGACGGCAAAGGTCGATGCGGCTGCACGTGTGGGGCTCGATGTGTTATTGGTGAGCCAGTTCCTGTTCGATCCGAAACCGCTCCTGAGCTTTGCAAGGCGGCTTCGCGAACGGGGCGTGACGGCGCCGCTGAGCGTCGGCATCGCCGGGCCGGCCAGCCGCACAAAACTTCTCAAATATGCCCTTCGCTGCGGCGTCGGCGCATCCTTGCGGGCGCTGCGCGAAAGAAGCGAGATCGCCCGCAACGTACTCTCAGGCGAAACGCCGGAAGAGTTGCTGATGGACATTGCCGCAGCACAGGCCGCCGAACCGGGTCTCGGCATCAGCGGCGTGCATTTCTTCACCTTCGGCGATCCGGCCCAATCCATCCGCTGGGCAGAGCAGCAGGTGGACCGCTGACTGAAACCGGCCGCAAGGCCTCGACAAACATCTTCGTTCAATGGGAGGAATATCATGACGAAACAGAGCCTGGAGCAGAAGCTGAATGCCGCCGGCAACACGGTGGATATGCTCCGCAATTCGCAGATCGGCGCCTATATCTATCCCGTCGTACCGCCGGAATTCAGCAATTGGCGTGACGAGCAACGCGCCTGGCGCGAAACCGCCGTGCTCTTCGACCAGTCGCACCATATGGCCGAACTGATGATCGAGGGGCCGGATGCGCTGAAGCTCATCTCGCATCTCGGCATCAACAGCTTTGCCAATTTCCCGGTCAATCGCGCCAAGCAGTTCGTGCCGGTCAGCCATAGCGGCCATGTCATCGGCGATGTCATTCTCTTCCATCTGGCCGAAAACCAGTATCTCATCGTCGGCCGCGCACCGACGATCAACTGGGTAGAATTCCACGGGCAGACCGGCGGTTACGACGTGAAACTCGACCGCGACGACCGTTCACCGTCGCGCCCGGGCGGCAAACCGGTCGTGCGCCGACGATACCGCTACCAGATACAGGGACCGAATGCCTGGAAGATCCTCGAAAAGGTCAATGGCGGGCCGCTCGCCGATGTCAAGTTCTTCAACATGGATACGATGAACATCGGCGGGCGCCGCGTGCGCACGTTGCGCCATGGCATGTCGGGCGCCCCCGGCCTCGAGATTTTCGGACCCTATGAAGAAGGTGACGAAATCCGCAACGTCATCCTGGAAGCGGGCGAAGAATTTGGCCTGCGCCAGGTCGGTGCCCGTGCCTATGCGACGAACACGCTGGAATCCGGCTGGATTCCGTCGCCGCTGCCGGCGGTGTATACCGACGAGCGCATGAAATCCTTCCGCGAATGGCTGGGCGCCGATAGCTATGAAGCGACCGGCTCGATCGGCGGCAGCTTCGTCTCCGGCGATATCGAGGACTATTACCTGACCCCGTACGAACTCGGCTATGGCCCGTTCGTCAAGTTCGATCACGATTTCATCGGCCGCGCCGCGCTCGAAAAGATTGCCGACAAGCCGCATCGCAAGAAGGTGACATTTGCCTGGAACCAGGACGATGTCGCCAAAGTCTTCCAATCGCTGTTCGACCCCTCCGCCGATAACTACAAGTATATCGACCTGCCGCTGTCGAACTATGCTTCGTCCAACTACGACAAGGTGCTGAAGAACGGCCGGACGATCGGCCTGTCGATGTTCTCAGGCTACAGCCACAACGAACGCACCATGCTTTCGCTCGGTACGGTCGAGCCTGATGTAGAGGTCGGCGACGTGCTGACCCTCGTCTGGGGCGAGCCGGACGGAGGAACCCGCAAGACCACCGTCGAACGCCACAAGCAGCTTGAGATCCGCGTCAAGGTCGCGCCGGTCCCTTATGCGCGCGATGCGCGCGAGGCCTATGCCGACAGCTGGCGCACCCGGCAGACGGCCTAAGCAATTCAAAAGGCTGCAGCGTCCTTTACGCGTCTGAAAAGACGCACGGCGCTGTAGCCACCCCACAAATTCCGATCGGCGGCAGCGACCTATTGTTTCGCCGAGCCTGGGCGCGCCGAAAACGATCAGCCGGTGCCGCTTCCGGATTCTGAGAGCATCCTCTCATCGGCTATAGGCCGCGGATATCGCCTCCGAAGCAGCAGCAATATCCGCGGGATGGCCGGCCTGCCTGAGGGCCGTGCCATAAGCCACCACATTCGAGAGCACCGTCTGGAATGCGGCGCGCGGGCCGGTATGGTTGAGCCGCACGAGACGGGCTGACCCGTTTCCAACACCGGCCGTGATCTCGACGCCCAGCCGCCCGGCGGCTGCAATCAGCGCAGCAGGTTCCAGCACCTCCGGCACCGGCACCGCCGTCACCAGGTTCGAGGCCTTTTCCGCCGGCACCCAGGCCCCAGCGCCGAGTGCTGCAAGTCCCGCCCGTGTCGCCGATGCCGCAAGCGCATGACGGGCGACGAGATTCTCCATGCACTCGGCCTCGATCCGGTCGAGCGCCGCCTCCAGTGCGAAGAATTCCAGCGGCGCCGGCGTTCCCGGCAGACCGCGTCGGCCGTCGTCGACCCATGTCTTCAGATCGGCCAGCGACAGGATCGAGTCGCGCGGCGCACCGTCCCTCAGGATCATATCCCAGGCGCGGCGGCTGACCGAGAGTGCCGACACGCCCGCCGGCCCGCCGAGCGCCTTCTGTGGGCCGATCACCGCGATGTCGATGCCGAGATCGTCGACGTCGAGTTCATGACCGCCGACCGAGGCGACCGCATCGATGACGGTGACGATGCCGCGGGCATGCGCGAGCGCCAATATCTCGGGCAGGGGGTTCAGAATGCCGCTTGCGGATTCGGCGTGCACCAGAGCCAGCACATCGATGCGCGGATTTGCGTCGAGCGCTTTGACCACCGTTTCGATCTCGACCGGCAGACCCGGTTCGGCGACGATATCGGCGACCGTTGCACCGCCCCGCCGCAGCCATTGTCCGAACCAGCCACCATACGGGCTGGTGACGATATTGAGTGCTGCAAGGCCGGGACGTGCAAGGCTGACGGCTGCCGCCTCCAGCGCCACCACCGCCTCGGCTTGGACGAACAAGATGTCGTTGCGGCTGCGCAATATGCCACCGATCCTGTGGGCAAGGGCAGCGTAGCGCTCTGCGGGATAGGAGGGCACGCCGTGCAGGGGATTCCAAAGAAGATCGGACATGGACGCTTCCTTCAGATTGGATCGGTCACGAGACGGGGCACGGCCGCAACGAGCGCGCGGGCGGCATCGGATTGCGGAGCGGCAACGACCGCCGCTGCCGGGCCGGTCTCGACGATCCGCCCGCTATCCATGACAGCGATGCGGTGGGAGACGGCGCGGACCACGGCAAGGTCGTGCGAGATGAAGAGGCAGGCGATACCCTGTTCTTTCTGCAGATCGACCAGAAGCTCCAGGATCCTGCCGCGCACGGTGACATCGAGGGCGGACACCGCCTCGTCGAGCACGAGCAGCGACGGCCGCGTCGCAATCGCCCGCGCGATCGCCACGCGCTGGCGTTGACCGCCGGAGAGCGAACGCACCGGCCGGGCGGCATGATCGGCAGTGAGGCCGACACGCTCCAGCAGTGTTGCAATCTCGCCAGGGCGCTGGTTCTTCGCCGCAATGCCGTGGATGCGAAGCGGATCGTCGAGCACGGCACTGACGGTCGCCAACGGATTGAAAGCCGCGAGCGGGTCCTGGAATACCATCTGCATGTGCGCCCGCCGGCGGCGCAGGGGCGCACCATCAAGCGCCAGCCAGTCAGCCCCTTCGAAGCGGATCGAACCGGCATCGGCCGCAAGAAGCCGCAGCAGGATGCGCGACAGTGTCGATTTCCCACTTCCGGAGGCGCCGACAAGGCCGAGGGTTTCCCCGGCCGCAATGGTCAGCGACACATTGTCGAGGGCAGCGACCCGGCGGCCCGAAGAGGAAAACCCCTTCGACAGGTCTTCGATGGAAAGCAGGGTATCGATCATGACGCCACCTCTTCGATCAGCGGCGGCGTTGTGAGGTCGCGATGGCTTGCGATAAGCGCGGCGGTGTAATCGCTTTTCGGCGCCGAAAGCACCGAGCGGACGGAGCCTGCCTCGACCAGCCTCGCATTGCGGAAGACGGCGATGCGATCGACGAAGCCGGAGGCAAGCGCGATGTCGTGGGTGATGAAGAGCAGCGTCATGCCATCCTCGCGCACCAGCCCGTCGAGCAGGCGGACAATCTCGGCCTGGACGACGACGTCGAGCGCGCTGGTCGCCTCGTCGGCGATCAGCAGCGCCGGTTTCGCAGCGATGGCCGCCGCGATCGCCACACGCTGGCGCTGGCCGCCGGAAAGCTGATGCGGAAAGGCCCGCATCGCCTTATCGGGCTGCGGTATCCGCACCCGCCCGAGCAGCTCCTCGGCCCTGGCATAGGCCTGTTTCCAGCTGAAGCCGAGATGGTGCCTTGCGCCTTCGGCGATCTGCTCGCCGATCGTCAGGACGGGATTGAGGCTTGAGCCCGGGTCCTGGAAGACGAAGCCGAAATCGCGGCCGGGCCGAGGCGGATGGCCAAGTCCGGGCCAGAGCATCTCGCCCCCGACCTTCGCTCCCTCCGGCAGTAAACCGCCGAGGGTACGGGCGAGCGTGCTCTTGCCGGAGCCGCTTTCGCCGATGATCGCCAGCCTTTCGCCGGCGGCGATATCGAGATCGATGCCGTCGAGGGCGGCGTTTCTGCCGCGTCCGTAGGTGACCGAAAGCTGCCGCAGGCTGCAGAAGATGCCCCTCATGCCGCCCTCGCACCGTTATCGCCGAGCGCCTTGCCGAGACCCTCGCTGAAGAGATGGACGCCGAGCACGGTCATGGCGAGTGCAGCACCCGGTATGACGGAGAGATAGGATGCCGAGCGCAGCACGCTGCGGCCCTCGGCGATCATCGAGCCCCAGGTGGCGATATTGGGATTGCCGAGACCAAGGAAGGACAGCGCTGCCTCGGTGAGGATCGCGCCAGCGACGATGGTGGCGGAGAGCGCCAGCACCGGCGGCAGCGCGTTCGGCAGGATTTCCCGGAAGGCGATCTCGGCCGGATGCATGCCGATCACCCTTGCCGAGGCGACGTAATCCTGCTCTCGGATCGCAAGCACCTGCGCTCGCGTCAACCGTGCCGGATCGGCCCAGGTGCCGAGCGCAATGGCAATGACGATGATAGGCGTCGAGACCCCGATGGTACTGACGAAGGCAAGGGCGAGCAGAAAAGCCGGTACGATCTGGAAGGCGTCGACCACGCGCATCAGCGCCTCATCGACGAGCCCGCCGGCAAAACCGGCGGCCATGCCGACGCAGAGCCCGAGCACCATAGCCGAAAACGCCGCCGCCAGGCCGACGGCGAGCGAGGTGCGCGCGCCATAGAGCAGGCCCGCCAGGACGTCGCGGCCGAGCCGGTCGGTGCCGAGCGGAAAAGCCGGATCGGTGAAGGGCGTCAGCAGCGCGCGGCCAGCAATTTTCAGCGGATCGCCCGGCGAAAGGATAGGGGCGAGCAGCCCGGCCGAAAGCAGGACAAGAAGGATCGCAAACCCGATCACGCCTTCCGGCGTGCGCAGCAGGCGGCTCATGCGCCGCCCTCCGAAGCGCCGATGCGTGGGTCGAGCGCGGCATAGACGAGATCGACGAGGAAATTGACCGAGATGACGAGGATAGCGCTGGTAACGACGATGCCCATCAGCAGCGGCGCATCGCGGCCGTTGACCGCCTCCTGCGCCAGCCGCCCGAAACCTGGGATCGCAAAGACGCTCTCGATCACCACGCTGCCGCCGAGCATGGCGGCCGATTGCAGCCCGAGCATGGTGACGAGCGGCAACAGCGCATTGCGCGCCACATGGCGCAGCACGATGCGGCTTCGCGACAGCCCCTTGGCGCGGGCAAACAGCACGAAATCAAGCTTCCATGCCTCGGCCATGCCGCTGCGCATCACCCGCAGGAACAGAGCGAGATAGATCAAGGCGAGCGCACCGACCGGCAGAACGAGATGATCGGCGATATCAAGCGCGCGCAAAAATCCTGTCTTGCCCGAAGCTATCGTCTCGACGCCGGCAATCGGAAACCAGCGCAGCTTCACCGAAAAGGCGATGCTCAGAACCAGGCCGAGCCAGAAACTTGGAAGGGCGTAAACGATCAGCGAGCCCATCGACAGCAGCCGGTCGCGCAGGCTGCCGGGCCGCGCGCCGGCAAGGATGCCGAGCGCCGAGCCGAGGCCGAAGGAGAGAGCGGTGGCGCTACCCATCAGCAGCAGCGTGTTGGGCAGGCGCTCGGTGATAAGTTCGCGAACCGGCCGGCCGAAGGCCACCGACCAGCCGAGATCGAGCCGCGCCAGCGAGGAAAGATAAAGCCAGAGGCGCGCAAGCATGGACCGGTCGAGGCCGTAGCTCTCGCGCAGCGACTGCCTAAGTGCCGCATCGCCGCCGCCGATCGAGCCGAGATAGGCGTCGACGGCGTCACCGGAGGCGGATTCCAGCAGGAAGAAGGTGAAGATCACCACGATCAGCAGCACCGGAATACTGCTGATCGCCCTGCGCCTCAGGAGGATGATGGCTCGTTTCACGCCTGATAGGGCCTCTGGAAGAGAATTGCCGCCGATCCTATCACGATTGCAGCGCGGTATCGCCCCAGTTCGAGACGGCCCAGCGCGGATTGTCGGAGACGTTGAGCACGGTGTCGCGCGCGACGGTGATGAAGCCCCATTCCGCGACGTTGATCAGCGGCAGGTCGGCGACGACGAGCTGCTGGAACTTGCGGTAGAGATCGGTGCGCGCCGCCGTGTCGATGGTTTCGGAGGCCTGCTTGATGATCTTGTCGAGTTCCGGATTGACGTAGCCGCCCTGGTTGGAAAAGGGCACGCCGGCTGGGGTTCCGGACTGGACGAGAATGGTGGTGGAGATCGCCGGATCGCCACGGAAGACCGGTGGGCCGATGGCGAGGTCGAAGTCGTGGTCGGTATAAACAGCCTTCTGATGCGCGGCCGCATCGGCATTGACGATTTCGGCATTGATGCCGATCGCGGCGAGCGCCTGGCGAAGGTAATCGCCGAACTGGCGGGTCTCGTTGAAATAGGGCGCGGGGCGGAGCTTCAGCGTGAAGCGGTTGCCGTCAGTGCCTTGCTTGTAGCCGGCTTTGTCGAGGATGTCGTTGGCGGCTGCGGGATTGAAATCATAGGCCGCAACATCAGGCGTGTAGAATTGCGGCGCATTCTTCGGCACCGGTCCGGTCGAGGCGGCGGCGTAACCGAGGAAGATCGTATCGACCACGAATTTCTTGTCGATCGCCTGCGCGATCGCCTGGCGGACCCTGAGGTCGGCCAGCTCCTTGCGGCGATGATTGATCTCGACGACGAGCTGATAGGTCAAGGCTTCGTAGCCCTTCGAAATGACCTTGATGCCGGCGACCTTCGAGATGCGGTCGAGATCGGCAAGCGGCACCGCCGAGAAGGCGGCAAGCTGGATTTCCTCCGCTTCGAGCGCCGAGCCCGCCGCTTCACGATCCGGCAGCACGCGGAAGACGATCTCGTCGAGCTTCGGCTGGTCCTTGTCCCAGTAATTCTCGTTGCGCGTCAGCCGGTAATATTCACCGGGCTTGTATTCGGCGAACTTGAACGGACCGGTGCCGACGAGCGCATTGTTGGCCGGATTGGTGGCGATATCGGTGCCGTCGAAAATGTGCTTGGCAACGACGCTGGTCACGACGGGCAGCGCGTTGCGGATCAGTTGAAACGGCGTCGGTTTGGAGAAGCGGAAGATGGCCGTGTAATCATCAGGCGTATCGACGGCTTCGAGATTGGCGAAGACCAGGCGGCCGAGATTCTGCAGCGGCTTCCAGATATTGAGCGCGGAGAAGGCGACATCGACCGAGGTGAACGGCTTGCCA
>Ga0307515_10011948_pt1 | contig 16401 bp, 11 predicted proteins | sample 17_EM_MG_FD_194513 | JGI IMG/M metagenome (GOLD analysis project Ga0307515, IMG submission 194513) | Populus trichocarpa ectomycorrhiza microbial communities from riparian zone in the Pacific Northwest, United States - 17_EM | ecosystem: Host-associated > Plants > Roots > Unclassified | place...
TTTTCTTTATCACACACCAAACCCCCCCCCCCCCCCCCCCGCGCGTTTAATGGTGATATTATGCAGCTCATTGGGGTAGCATCTCCTTTTCATTGTTTTTAGATGGTGCCAGGGTTGACTTTTATTTCAAAACTGTTTACACATAGTTTTGAAGTCAATTTTTCAAAAGCAGCTAGTTTGGGGCTGGCACTGGATTCATATTCAGTGTGTGTGTGTTTGGGCCTTGGGGGGGCTCTACTCACAGAGTGTAGATTGGGAGCTCAACTGTGTTGAAATTTTGACTGGGGAGTGTGCATTTCAGCTTCTTTTCTTTCCTTGTCTGATTATCATGTACTTCTTTGATGGCGATCATTGTTTCATGTTCAAAATGATTACCCTCTTCAGGTTGAACTTTAGTTTGTCTTTTATTTAGTGTCACCAACTATTTAAGAAGTGGGTTTTGAATTGCTTGTGTTATTTTATCACATGATATGCTTTAGTGTCTCTTGACATTGGTATTTTTTTTAGCCATTGAAATCTGTCAAATAAAAAGCAAATTCTTTAATTATTTTGAATATATAAATATCTGGTTCCAAAAATATTGTTTTCACGTGCAGACTCAAGGTTTTGTTGGAATACTTCAAAATGGCTTTGGATTGCTTTTTCGCAGTTTGGTTTGTGGTTGGCAATGTGTGGATATTTGGAAGCCACTCATCTGCGGAGGAGGCTCCAAACTTGTACAGGTATTGCTATGTCGTATATTCACCACAATGTTCCTTTTGGTACCTGCCATTTGAGAGAGCTCACCCTAATTTTATATCCTCTTACATTTCAGGTTATGCATAGTGTTTCTTACATTTAGCTGTATCGGATATGCTATGCCCTTTATTCTGTGTGCAACAATCTGCTGTTGCTTGCCTTGTATAATTTCTATTCTCGGGTTTAGAGAGGATCTGACACAGACAAGGGGAGCCACACCCGAATCAATTGATGCCTTGCCAACGCACAAGTTTAAGCTGATTAAAAATAGAAATGGTGAGGATAGCAGCTCTGGTGCTGCTGATGGTGGGATCGTGGCTGCAGGGACAGAAAAGGAACGTGTGATTTCAGGAGAAGATGCAGTAAGTACCTCCAGATTCTTGGAGGTTCCTTGTCATGATCATTTGAGATATACTTGTCATATTCACGATGCATGGTCTCGAGTCTTGTTATTGGCATTATTACTGATGATCTAATGTTGTAACCGGTACAGGTTTGCTGCATTTGTTTGGCAAAATATGCAAACAATGATGAGCTGAGGGAGCTACCATGTTCTCATTTCTTCCATAAGGATTGTGTAGACAAGTGGCTGAAGATCAATGCATCATGTCCTCTTTGCAAGAGTGAGGTCGGTGAAAGTATTTTAGGTTCACTCCCCGGGTTAAATTCTAGCCAGAGACGGGTTGAAAATGGGGCCGGCAATGGCATGGCCAGCACCATGTTTTGACCCTCTATATCACACAAATAGTAATATCATACATAAATAATTACGATTTTGACTATGCTGTAAAAAGTACTTCATTCTTCTCTTTCTATGAGTCTCATGGACCAAAAATTTAATTAAGAATTGGTGAAGTACTCTTCCAGCTTTCCCTTTTGCTCACCAAAAGAGTTGAAACAATCGTCATCGGGCATACTTCTGCTATCGTTTCGCCTCTTTCTTTTTTCCATTTTCCCTCAATGTCTCATCTCAGACATCTCTTTAATGGCTCTGTTCAATCTTGCAACAAAAAATCCAAGAGACTTAATAATTAAAATACTGAAATCTGAAAGTAGGGTTAACTTGTGAATTTGGAGAGGCAGCTCTCACTTGATCTGTTACTTTGTATTGTGTTTGTATATTATTGAGGTAGGAGATTTCAAGCTAGCACATCACTCTAGATTTCTCAAAACTCACCTCAAGCTCTGAAGAGTTACAAAAGCTAGAAAGAACACTAATGATAACACGTATTTGAGCTTTGCTAGCTTTAGTAAACAACAGATCGTCATTGGCAAAGAAAAGATGAGAGATGCTAGGACCACCTTTGGAGACATGAATAGGATGCCTGGACTTGCCCGAAACCTTCTTGCTAATCAGGCAAGCTAACTTCTCCATGCAAAAAACAAACAAATAAGAATAAAGAGGGTCACCTTGACGCAATCCATGATTATGAGTGAAGGAGGATGACTGTTCGCAGAATATGCTTTTCAAAATTCTTATTCATTCTTTAACCCAAATAAAAATATCTTCACCAAATAGGTCCTTTGTCAATTAGAATTGGGTTGCCAATTTTATACACTTTAGTCCTCCAACTTTTTCACCTGTCATGGTCTTTTACCACAAACTTGGACAATCTTCTATGCTTGTTCTTGTATATCCTTTTGTTTTTTGGATTTATTTTTCTTCTTGATTTTTTGATCAAAAATTGGTAACAACACTTGTTATTAATAAAGATTTTGGGCAACAATCTATTTCCATTCTCATGCTCGATTCGTATTAACTTGTTTTCTATTAGATTCACTTTAGCTATTGTAAGAGGTGGTGCTCTGATCCCCAGAACCTTATACCTGAAAGAGAGTTTTCCATGCAACGTTGAGGATGATGTCCCAAATCTATTAACAATGATAGGAGGTTTTGTTGGGATTGAGTCAGTCCCTGCTGCCGCTAAAGAGAACTAGACATTCATAAAGGATCCTAAATATTCAGGTGATGGATCAATGCACTTTATACTAAAAAGTCTTTCTTCATAAAAACCCATAACCAAAAGGAACCAAGATAAAAGAGAAGCCTGACGAAGGTTAGGGCTTAGGATAAAAAGGTCAGGCAAAGAAATCACCCTTCCTTTTTGGTTACATGGCCAAAACACCTGTGGGTTTGATGCCTTGCCAGACCTAACACTCTTGGGCTTGAGTACTCATCAGTCCCAAATGTTTGTGGGTATCGCACCTTGCCAAACCCAACCCCCTCTAAGCTAGGTCTTTTTTCAGGAACAAGTGCTCAAAATGAGAGTCTAGGGTCATCATCTCCCTATTTCCTAGCATGTCAAAAAGTATTCTAAGGCCATCCCTGCATCAAATCAATATTGATGTTGATTATAAAAGATGATCTCATTGACATTAATATTGTGTATAGATTGACATAGAACCATCTTCCATAAAACATATGATATTCTCAATATTAAATGTTGTGTAAGGAGACACTGACCATCAATATTAATGTTGATTGTAAGGGTCTTCCTCCTACTTGAATGAAGAAGAAAAGATTTATAACCCCTCGAAGAGAAAAGGAAAAAGGTTATTAATGCACTTTGAACAACTCAAGCAAGGGGTTAACAATATTCACTCCCTTATAATTTATTCACATTTTTTTATTATACATAAACGAAGAACAAACATTATTCTTCTTAGAATTTAATGCTTATTTACTATAAATCTTCATAATAAAGTCATCGACTTAATCATTAAAAGGTCCCTAAAATCCTAAAAAAGACTGTTGTTACAGAAAATCCAGAATTTATCACTAACTCTTGGAATTCTTAGTTATAAAAAATAAAAGATTGACATAAACTTATGACCATCTGTTATCCAAATTGACAAAAAATAATTTTCCCAACATTCTGAATTTGTGGAGCATTATCATCATCTAAAAATGCTAAGAAATTCACTTTGATTTATCATTGCAATATATTTGGCAAAAATTGGTGAAGGTGATTTTTTTTTATCAATAAACCACAACTCAAATAGATAATTAAAGCTATAAAGCTTTTAACCACCGTTTAGAATCAAATTTTAATCTAAAAATTTGTAAATATTTTATAGATCTAAGTAAAAAAAAAATTCCAACTAATTAACTAGATAATTACTCTTGGTTTATAAAATGAAAGCATCATGTATAAATGTGTCGTGGAGAGGTGCTTGTGCTCGAGATTGTTAAGCATGCATTTGGAGTGGGATTAATTCTTAGTGTTCGAACAAAAGACAAGTACGAAATCATACACCGACCCTCGCGTTGATTTTTACACTACACGCATTAAAACTTTATCGGTTCATAACAAAAAAATAATTATTATCTTCTTAAAAAATATATTAAATTTTAGCATCAAAGGCACTTTATAATAAGAATATTGTTAAACTGCATTTTCCATATAAAAAAAATCTATTTAAATTTATATTTATACTTTACAAGCTTCATTGCTGGATTCAATTAACGAGAAGAGACGGACTATCCGAGGATAATATTTTGGTTACAGTTATATTATAAGAAAAGATAAAAATAATAGAGATAAAAAAGATAGAATAAGATATGAGGATAAAATTGTGTTTGATAATAATATATAAAATATAGTGATTATCTTTGTATTATGTTTGATTGATGATGGACAAGATATAATAAATTATAAAAATATTTATTCTATCATTAATATGTATTACTGTTAAATTTATCTATTTAAAAAAATTATTAAACACTATTTTTTTAGTTTATATTAAGTGTTGAAATTAATAATATAATAACTCTAGTTATAAAAGTTAGACCAGCTTAACAGGTTGACTTGGAACCTGATCGACGTAGGGTCTGAACTGGTCCAAGTTTAAGGAAAAATAGAAAAAGAATTGACCCGGACTGACTAGGTTAAAAACTCTGGTAAACCTATAACCTGGTCAACCCAAGAAAAAACCTGATCAAAACTCAAGTAAGAAGCATTGTTGATGTTCTTGAAAAACAATATCGTTTGGTCCTTTAAAACAATTTAGGTTAACCCGAGTTGTCCTTTCCAACCCATGACCCAACCCTTACTCCAAATTGAGTTTTAAAATTATGATAATAATAACTTTTATTCTTACTCATCTTAGTTGGATGATTTTAGAATTATAATTTTTTTACAATGATATTTTAAAAATAAAAGATAATAAATATTATATTGGAAAAATGTTTCTACTATACCTTCTATTTTAAAAATATAAAAATTAATTTTAAAATTATCATATTTATAAATTTATTATTATATTTTTTTAACTGAATATATTTTCTGCTTAATTGTTTCTATTTGATAACGCTACCTGTGTAAAATTATTTTTTGATAGATGAGAAAAGTTTTTATTTGATACAAAGAAAAAATAAAATAAAATTGGTTTATTTTATACAAAGAAAAAATGAAATAAAATTGGTGAGTGTATAAATAAATATTACTTTTTGAGTCTGCTTGAGATTGTAGTAGCAATTATGGTTCAAAGTATTTTTTACTTAGAAATATATTAAAATAATTTTTTTTATTTTTTAAAAATTATTTTTGATATCAGCATATCAAAATAATTTAAAAATATAAAAAAATTAATTTTAAATAAAAATTCAAAATTTAAACAAACAGGCCGTTAAATAATGGCTTGCCTGCACCATTAAAAGAAAAAACAATAATTATTATAATTACTAATACAAACCAGTATGGTAACATAATTTACCGAAAAAGTAAACAAACGTGGGTAATTATCACGTGAGTAATATAGAATCATAGATACTGTGATACTGTTATTTTTTTAAATTTATTTTTAATATTAATGCATAAAAACAATTTAAAACCAAACAAAATTTCGAAATTTTATATAACTCGTTTCTACAGCAAAAACATTCGGTAGTAAGGAGGTCCCACATAAAAAATATCTTCCACGTGTCACCCCCAGCTCTATCTATTAAAAACGAAAAAACTCCCTGCCAAACGCATGCCTTCCATGCTTATCTTCTTCAGATTAGCTTTCTAGGTTTTCCATTCATCTCTCTCTCGCCAAAAGCTTTCCCTCTCTATTGTCGCCCTTCTCTCTATCTCCATTTGGCTCAGAGGCTGCTCTATTCTCTTCATCAGGTACAACTCACCGCTATATTACTATTACCGAAACTCGATATCCTGTTTGCGTCGTCTTGGGCTTCTCGAGAGTCGAATCGGTGCCTTTTGATGTGAAATTAGGGTTTTGTTTTTACAGTAGAAGTGTATTGTTAGCTTGATTTGAATTTGATTGCATGCTTTTGTGGATGCGTGAATTTAATCAGGGATTACGAATCGGACTTGTTTATGATTACATTCCTTTTATGTGATTTGAAGTTTTCAGACAGTTGATTTCATTTTTTATTAGTTTTTCTGGTTTTGTGAATTTGAATTTTTCTGTATAAGTGTTTAGCTATAGTTGAAATATAGTGTTTTTGAGGGTATTTAGATATGATTAGGTTTTTTTGTTGTAGTTTGTATCTCAGAGGCAGATGCTGTGGAGCGGAGCAGAAGAAACTACCTTTTGTTTTATTGTTAGGGATGATTAATAGGTTGGGTATACGGGGCGTTTCCCAATAAAAAGTATTAGAAAAATTTATTAATATTATTGGGGTGCGAGGGCATTCCCAGTGGTACAATAAAGGGTATTAGAAAAAAATTATTAATAATTCTTGGATGGTTAATATTTTTTGAGCGGTTTATATTTACTATAAATATATACATTCGATGTAATTTTATTTTGACATAGTGAAAAATAAAAGCGCCCCACTCCTATAGATGTAGAGAATTTTGTGTATTTGTGTTTTTTCTGGTTTCTTTCCTATTGCAATATTCATCAGTAATTGCGGCAAGTTTTTCAATATAATTTTTGAACATTTTTTCGTTGTAATTTATTGGCAAATCATCCTCGTAGTCTGATTTTCTGGTGCTATGTTTTTTTTTTTTTTAAATGAGACTACTTTTGTAGTGTAACGGAAAAATATGTATTGCAAGCTGTCTTATAACTTGTGGGTGGCATCTCCTTTTAAAAGAAAGTACCCTAAACATGCCCATTATCTGGGATTTTTTTTAATTGGTGAAATGTTGTTTTGTTCCTGTAATGTTTGCATGATATAGGAATCTTTGTGTGGTGCAGTGGTAAAAGCATTGGGATGCCAATTCTAAGTGTGCGCGTTCATGGGTGAAGTCTTGAGAGCAGCCACTTCATGCAAAAGTGCTGAAGTCTGTGACTGTATCAAGAGCACCCTCTTGGAACCCTGCTTAGATGGGATTTGCACTTGGTGATGGCGTCTCATTTTGTATGCCTCCGTCTGTATTTCAAGAATTTTCTTGGGGTTTTTTTCCAGTTTTACCTCTGAATAGATTATTGATTGTAAAAATTTGGAAGCCAACAAACGGGTTTGCGCGTGTGGCTAGATAAGTTTTGATTGTGTCCAATATACCCTGGAATCATCAAACTAGTAATAGATAAGTTACGACAGATTGTCAACTGCTACTCTTCAGGTGTTTGTCCCCATGGGTGGTGATCAAAAGATGAAATGATTTTTTGCCATCTCTTGTTTAAAATTGAATCATATAGCATTGAGTTGCACTTCAGCATTGTGGATAGATTTCTCAAATAAATTAAAAAAGAAGCAGATTAGAGCTGATAAATTCTGTAAACGGAGACTGCATTTAACTTTGATTTCTGGTGCCTTTTTTACTGGTTACAGTGACTCATTATAAGCATCTTAATGCAGCTGATCTATCTTGATTTTTGAACTATTAATTCCTTCAAGCTAGACGGTGCTTTGTGCCATGACAAGAATATACAGTACAAAAAATGGCATGCGTTAAAAATTCATCAGTTATTGATTGCCAATTACCATGGGGACTTCAAAGAAGGAAATCTTATCGTGCCAGCTGACAGGCTTCCTGTGCAACACCTGTTTCATTTAAGCGTAGTAAAGTGCGAAGGCAAGATAATTTCATCAGATAAAAAGTTGGATGAAGTCAAATTGGGACAATATTTCTTGGTAAATTATGTAAAATTGTCAGCACTGATGGCAATGCCTTTGAGATTAAAAGTTGTTTTTTAAGTGAATACACACATATTTAAAATACTGAACCTGGAATGCACACATAACTCCCATCTATTCACACCATGGATTTCCATCTGATTCTTGGTGTCTTGTGCTCTTCATTGTCGGAGTAATTATCTGTTAATGGTATTCCACCGGCAAGTAATGAAAACAAATTTGAAGATGCATTACAGCTCTTATGGTTGTCACCATAAACAAACCATATGAGTTTTTGTTACTCGTGCCTGTTAGAGCGACATTTTATTTTATTAGAAGATATGGATGTAACTTGGTCATGTGTGAATAATCTAGACATGCATCCTTGACTTTTCAGTCTTGAGTTGAGGAACTGACAAAGAATGTTTTGTTTTGTAGTGGCTTTTGCATTCCTTTCATGCTGATTGCCCAGCATGTCCAACAATCTTGTATCACAGCAATCATCAGTGCAGAGCATCAAATTGGGTCAGTCGGAAGACATTTCAAACAAACTGGACTCGTTGATGCAAATGGGTTTGATGGAACCTGGAATCCATGATCCTGCATTACAACAGTTGTCCATGTCGAACATGCAAATGGGACAGATGGGACCAATTTCAACTGATGCTTTATCACAGCAGATGTCGATATCAAACATCCAAGTACAGTTGTCAGAACCTTTGCCTAATGATCATGTTTTGCAGAACTTCTCGGGATCAAGTATACAAGCAGGACACATGGAACCACGTGCATACAATATGGTTCCAGAGAAATTCTTATCTAGGAGGCAACTGGGAGACATGGAAACTGTGTTTCATAATACTGGATCACAGCAGTCATCACTATTGAACAAGCGAAAGGCCCCAGAGGAACCTTCTTCCAACAATTCTTTGTCACGGAAATTATCAATGTCTCACAACCAGGTTGCGCAAATGGAACTTAGGCCATGGCTACAGCCAACCCTGACACCAAATAAAGTACCTGTACAGATCCAGTCTATTTTAAATTCGTCAGGATCAAATCGTCCACAAGCACCATATAAGAGGTCAGCTTCTAGTAAAACTGGACTGCAGCAATCGTCAGTTCAGAAAAATCAAACTGGACAGATGCATCCATCTTCGAAGGCCAACAGTGAGTCTGATTCTGTGAGGTCCAAGCTAAGACAATCACTGGCAGATGCGCTGACTCTGGTTTCTCAGCAGCACGATAAAACTTCAAGTTCTGGAAAGTACTCTGTAGGTGAGGATGCAAGTGCTCAGGTGCAGAAACACAAACAGACTCAACCTATGGGACAAACTTCTGGTGCAGCTGGTTTTCACCATTTGTCTGAGGAGCCCAAGGAATCCTTGTCCACCAAGGACAATTCTTTTACCCAAAACCATTCTGACAGCCATAAGACATCTCAGGAAACTTCCAACACTCGTGGAAATGCTTATGCAACAGAGACATCAAACAATGACGGGCAGGAATTACCATCCAGCAATATTTTCCGTGATGAGGATATTTCATTTAGTGACAGTTTTTTGGTAAAAGATGAATTGTTGCAGGGCAATGGATTGTCCTGGATACTGGAACCTGATGCAGAGATAGCAGAGAAAAAGGAGATTGAAGCTGCCCAAACACCGCATGGCCAGGAGCATATCGATGAATATGTTGGAAAAGAAGTAGTCAGGGATCCGCGAGTTTTGGCCTCTGAAATTGAAGCAGAACTCTTCAAATTATTTGGAGGGGTAAACAAGAAGTACAAGGAGAAGGGCAGGTCTCTTTTGTTCAATTTGAAAGATCGTAATAATCCTGAACTAAGAGAAAAAGTTATGTCTGGAGAGATTCCCCCAGGGCGACTCTGCTCTATGACTGCAGAGGAACTTGCATCTAAGGAGCTTTCGGAATGGCGGATGGCAAAAGCCGAGGAACTTGCTCAAATGGTGGTTTTGCCTGATTCGGATGTTGATATCAGACGTTTGGTGAAGAAAACTCACAAGGGTGAGTTTCAAGTTGAAGTTGAACAGGATAGTGTAGCAATGGAGGTTGCTGTTGGGCTGAATTCATTCACTACACAACCAAAATCAGATGAGAAGGAAGGTTCTCTGGGTTCTAAACCTGATCAAATGAAAGACAAAGTGAATGCTACTGATGACAAGAGTGATTTAGAAGACAAGGCAGCTTCTTATACGCTTACGATTCCTTCAAGTGAAGGAAATGATTTGATGCAAGGACTCATGGTGGACGATGAATTGAAAGATGCAGAATTTCTTCCTCCAATTGTCTCTCTGGATGAATTCATGGAATCCCTTGATTCAGAACCACCGTTTGAAAATTTACCAGAGGATGCTGGAAAAACAACACCCGCCCTTGACAATGATGATTCACAGCTTCGGCCAGAAGCCAAGTCTCATGTGGTAGCTACAAAAGATGCTGTTGGTAGCATCCCAGAAAAATCTGAAAACGTTGAGGAAACTAGCACATCATCTGAGGCTGATGGGAGATATGCCAGCATTCGTGTAGAATCCAAAACTACACCCTCTACTGGTGCATCCAAGGGTGAACATGTCTGGGAAGGCTTACTTCAGCTGAGTATTTCCACCATGACCTCAGTTGTTGGCATCTTTAAAAGGTATGTGTTTTTTTCACCTTGCATTAAAAGCATATATGTTGTCAAATAGTTTTTTGCACGGGAAACAGATAGTATTGTACTTGTCTTTCATCTGATGTTTTATGGGGTCTCTTGCTTAGAATTAGAACCTTTAGTTGCCTGCCATCCAAGCATACATTACACTGGATGAGCAGTGTTCTATAGTTTCCTAATTTGTTTATGATGAATTAGGTGGTTGTCACTGTGAAACTTGTTACTTTTTGCTGATCTGTTTTTCTTGCTGCAGTGGTGACAAAACGTCTGCAAAAGAGTGGTCTGGCGTTGTTGAGGTCAAAGGGAGAGTCAGACTTGATGCGTTTGAGAAGTTTCTCCAGGAGCTCTTGATGTCCCGAAGTCGTGCTGTTATGGTATCTCAAGTTTATTTCTCTGTACTAAATTTCAGTTATGCTACTTTTGTCCAGAAAGGGGGGATAATTTGCTATCCCTGCTTATTAATCCCACTCTACTGCTGCTGCAGAATTATGGTCTTTTCATTTTTGGTGAATGACATCCTACTAAGGATTTGTGTGAATGAATGGCCTGATAAAGTTCATATAAAGGAAAAACAATATTTGGCCTCCAATGATTTGATTTTTTAGTTGCTGAGGGAAAGTTAGTTACTGAGAGGAATAAAACGTGCAAGGAATTTGTTGCGGAATCTGTGAATCGCCACATGTTGTTGGCTCTCAAGAGCAAACAGTAACTGGTTTTAGTGTATAGGGCGTCCGAGTAAAGATAGTTGCTTTCATTTCTTGCCTGCTGAATGGGAACGAACAGGGATACATTTTCTTTCCCTTTCCAATGGAAAGAGGTGTACAAAGATATACTAAATCAGCCTGGAATATTTATTTAACGGAAGCCATTGTTTGGTTGGGATATCTTCCCAGAAATCTGAGCAGATTCACATTTCTCGCGTACCCAGAATATATTGATGGAAGATAAAATATCTTAGTTTTATATAGCCACAGCGTGGTTGGATCTTGCCAGTTTCTGGCCCTTTTTTCCCATAAAATCTGATGTCATAGGGAGGATCTATACCCTTTTTTCCTTTCAAGCATAACTTGAAGAGGCCCCATTTGCTTTCCATGTTGCTAAAGAAATTGACTTTTGCTTTTGCAGGTAGTGCACTTTGTTTGCAAGGAGGGGTCCACGGAGAGTGAGAGGGCAAGTCTTAGAGGGGTAAGAAACATGAAAAACACTGCTGCTTTTCATCACTCTTTAGGCTTTGTCAGTTTTCTTTGGCAGCTGTGACTGAAATGCCTGCTGCAGGTTGCCGATTCCTATGTTTTGGATGAGAGAGTGGGTTTTGCTGAGCCTGCTCATGGAGTGGAACTTTATTTATGCCCTTCTCATTCAAAGACACGTGAAATGCTCATCAAGGTCCTTCCAACGGACCAACTTGAGGCCCCTAATGCTATTGATAATGGTCTGATTGGTGTTATTGTATGGAGAAGAGCTCAAGTAACGTCAATAATATCACCCACCGCTGCATCACACCATAAACTCAACTCAAAAAAGCAACACCACCTTACTTCTAGGAGACACCATGATAAGGATACTAATATGAATGTGAGTATTGCATCAAAACATCCGTTGCCACCACCTCGTGGTGGAACTTCTGCCCATCCCAACCCCCAACCTGATGAAGACGATGATGATGTGCCTCCCGGGTTTGGCCCACTGGCTGGCCGGGATGAGGATGACTTACCGGAGTTCAATTTTTCTAGCGGCTCTATTGCATCAAGATCAGAGTTTTCGAACCAAAACCCTACTAGGAGACAGGGAATGGCCCCTCACAATTCATATCCCCAAATCCCATCTCATCCTCTAGATTTGAGAGAACTTGTACACAGATATGGACAACCTAAAACCGATGTTCTACCAGTGCAGCCATGGAATGATGATGATGACGACGACGACATGCCAGAGTGGCACCCAGAAGAAACCCCAAAGCAGCGCACTCATCCTCAGCCAATGCACGTGCATGGTGTACGGCAGCCTATTCTAAGAGCCCACATGGTGCAGCAAAGAGTACACCAGACAAGGGCACCATTAGGAAGATCTCCAGCCATGCCTCAAGTGAATCTGATACATGGTCAGCAAAACGGTGCCTCTTCTTGGCAGCAAGGCGCTTGGGCAGCTCCTCAGCCTGGACCCCATGGTTATCCTGCTTATCAATCTGGTGGAGGGCAAGTCAATGGCTCGCCCGGGCTGCAGGGCTTGGCTTGGCGTAGAGATGCTCCTACAAGTAGAGGCTTTTGATTATGTTAGTTTTCTTTCTGTTTTCCATCTTTATGGTTCTGTAACCATGATTATTTTCAATTCATTGTTACTCTAATTAGATTTTCTAGAGCCAATCAAAAGTTAGAATACTAGTCATGCAAAAAATTGGCCGTGAATTAGATCAAGGGAAGAACGATGTATACCGGCTTGTTTTGCACCCTCTAAATGGTCCTCTTTTGGGTGTAATTAAGCTTTTCCAAGCACTAAACTTGCTCTAAAATGAAAAATTAATAAAGGAGGGATGTTTAATGTGATAAGAGGTATCCAGATGCTTCAAGGAGGAGATGGCGGTGCAGAGGCATCACACATGCTTCTGAAAGATTTGGGAAAATAAACGAAGGGGCAACAGTGAAACTGCTAGTCTTCTTGGAAAGCTTAGGAAGATACCACTAGTTTTCCAACATCAAAAATTAAACCATAAAACCAACATACTATAGTAACCACTCTGTCATTCTCCTTGTTGGAAGAGAATCATCCAGACGACACTGCAAAAGAAAGATACACAATGGAGTCGTCCAGCAAAGGAATGCAAGGACAAAAACAATATGATGTATGCAGCCCTGTTTATCCCTCCTCCTATCCTAAAGAAAAAAAATGAATATCAGTTACATGAACCAGCCAGTAATGGCTGTGAGGGTCTATAATAATTACAGTACTTTTCCTATAGGTGTTGGTTTAAAGGGTCTATAAATACAAGGACAGCAAAAGACAACCTTTGCAAATTGAAAGAATGGAAAACAGCATTGGCTTCAGAATTTAGCTCTTATATATGTGTATATATATAACAATTTGATCAATCTTTAACCCCCTAATGCGCGCTTGAGCCCTGCTCGCTGCTCTGGTGTCAATCTTGTTGGGAACTTCACTTCAAATGTGATCCTCATATTGCCCCTATTACCTGGCTCCTTCGCTATTGGCATACCCTCCATGGCCACAACAAGCTCGTAACCAGGGCTCACTATATCATGAACAGGAATTGATAGATTACGGCAGTCAAGTGTGGTGAGATTTACTGTTGTTCCTCCTAGGGCCTCGGCTAGTGTCACCTTGTGGTTGATGATAAGGTCATTTCCATCTCTCTTGTATGTGGTATGGGGCTTCTCATCAATAATAAACACAAGGTCTGCTGGAAGCTGATTCTGCTGCTCATTTCCTTTATCCGGGAATGTAATCTTTGTTCCCTTCTTCCACCCTGGCTTCACATCAATGGTTAATATTTCTGTTTCTTGTATTTGTCGCCTGCACAGTTTCATATTCAATTACAATTAGAAAAGGAACTGTTACCCTTCTAGCTCTATGAAGGGGATTGATATGTGAAAAAGTCACCCCTGTAATTTAGACATCAGCAGCACATGCAAAGACAAGGTAGCACGAGCATAAAGCAAACTTGAGTGATCAAGAAGTTAGGAATCGACGGAGACATTTAGAAGAATCTGATGAAGCTTGTTCTCATGTATACGAGGAAAATTATGACAGTGTATTTCATGGCACAAGAACTTGCATATAATTGTATGTAAACGATGTTCAAAGGGTTTGGCAAGGCTCCAAGCCAAGTAAATAATCGATCGTAAGACCATCTACCGCCATTTAGCACACAAGGAACATGATCCTCCGGGTCCAAGAAATGGTGGCTTTTCTTGCAGCATTGATTTTGAACAACTATATCAAGACACCAAAAAGGGGGGAAACTGAATAAACTTAGTTAGAGAAATAAATAAACATACCCACGGGCATCAACTACAGTTCTCGATATCTTCATTTTCCTTGTTGATCCAGAGTATAGTTCCTCGAGGCTACAAGGCAATTTGCTCTCTACAGGTGGTGGTTTCCTTAGTGTAGTTCCCTCGCTATAAGTTCGGAAAAGATTATCAGTACAGCCAAATGAACCAAACGACCCTCCATCTGATTGGAACCTCGAGGATCTACCAGCTGCTGTTGATCCAAATCCAAAAGGACTGCTCCCAAAGAATTCTGCAAAGATATCCTCTGCATTCCTAGGATTGAAACCATTTGACCCACTACCGTTGCCAAAAGGGGAGCCGCCACTGCCAGACGGTGGTGCTTCTTTCAATCCTTCTTCACCATACTGATCATAAATTGCTCTTTTTTGTGGATCACTCAAGACCTGGATTCACAAAATTGATCAAAATCCCAGGCAATGTAACCACAACAACAATTCACTGTCCTTGACGCGAAGAAGAAAAGTCCTATTATCAGTAGAGAAGAAATTCACTGCGATAAACAAAAACAACTATTTTACCTCCATCTAAAAGAACTCCTGACTTTTCAATGCTATAATTCTCCAAGTAAATGGAACCATAAAGTTCTTCATATATTTCATAGAGCCTAATTTCTTCACCAGAAATTGTAATAAGCAAATGCATATTATACAAAGCTCAAAATCAATATCCATACACATTTAATTCTTCTTCTACATTTAACACATTTAGTGAGTCTAATTTCTTTCCAATATCGTGAAGAATAACAATCAAATGCATAATTATAAATCTCAAAAGATTAGTTTACACACCTCCATTTCACATTGTATATATTCCAGATTTGTTTTCTTGGGTACAATTGTATATTCCAGATTTTTAAAAAAAAATAGAAAGAAAAAAAGCAAAAAGATACCAGAAATGAAAAGGAAAAAAGAAAAAAACCAGCAGAATTAATAGAACAAATTGAAATTTTTTAAGGGAAAGCAAAATCAAACATGCCTCATATGCCTCAGAGATCTCCTTGAATTTGGCTTCAGCTTCTTTCTTGTTAGTGGGGTTCTTATCAGGATGCCATTTCATAGCCAATCTTCTATACGACTTCTTTAGATCACCATCTGTTGCATTCCTGTTCACCTTCAATATGTTATAGTAATCAACCCCCATCTTCTTATTTTAATAACCCACCAATCTTTTCTCAAAAGAATCCAAGAATCTACCTATATCTCCTATTAGATCTAATTACCAATCTTTTTGCTCCAAGCCCAGATCATCAAAACCTTTCCTTTTAATCAACTATATATCCAAGTTTCATTAAAAAAAACAAGAAATCTTTCGTCTTTGAGCTATATTAACAACAACATTGGCAAAAGAACCCTGAAATTATTTGCTTGTGAAAAATTGTGTAGCATAATTTTAGATTTGTGTCTTTGTGGATACGAAGAAGAAGGAGCTGAATCTGTTTGAGAATGGTCTAAAAACCATGTCGTGTCTGATGGTTATCGACGATTTTAATACCGAAAGTAACGGAAATATGTGTAATAAAAGACGGTTGTGTTTGGTCTTAGAATTTTCTCCTTTCCTTTTTTTTGTTTTTTTCTTTCCTTTGGTAGACTATATATTCCAATCCTTGTTATTCCATAATATCCCATTCCTATTCTTTTAGTTTGGATTTTCTTGTATCAATTTTTATTTTTAAGAATTTAATGTGATCCTTTCTTTATTAAATAGATAAAAGATTAAATTTTTTTTTTTTGCATGTTAGTTTTGGATTTTCAATGTTATTTTATGATATTATTGTATGTGCCATACATAAATAAGAGAGGAGGTCCGGAGTTAAAACTCATATTAAAGAGCTAGGTATTTATTTGGGAATATAGTTAAGATTATTTTTCACTTGAAAATATTAAAATGATATTTTTTTATTTTTTTTAAATTTATTTTGAATATCAGCAAGTCAAAATGATTCAAAAATATAAAAA
>Ga0307515_10011949_pt1 | contig 16400 bp, 8 predicted proteins | sample 17_EM_MG_FD_194513 | JGI IMG/M metagenome (GOLD analysis project Ga0307515, IMG submission 194513) | Populus trichocarpa ectomycorrhiza microbial communities from riparian zone in the Pacific Northwest, United States - 17_EM | ecosystem: Host-associated > Plants > Roots > Unclassified | place...
CCCTTTACGCAACCAGTCCCTTGCCTTAGAATCTCTGAAAGACCAGTCAGGTTTCCTAGTGACCATAATACTAGGTGGCGACTCCCTTTTACACAAATAAACAAAAAGACCCCGAAACCAATCGAGGGGTCGCCGCGCTCCGCCGCGAGGGTGCGACATTACCCTTGATAGATGACGAATCAAGAGACAAATGCAAGGATAAACTAAGTTGTCTTCACTTTCTCTTTTCTCCCTTCACTTCATCGAAAACCCTCACTTACAACCTATACTCTCTTCTATCCCTTGAATTTTTCTTGGTGGTTTTTATCTCCCAATACCTTAAATCTATGTTTCTATTAGTGTTTACCAAGAAATTTGTAAGGCTTCCTCCTCTCTCTTTAGCATGCAAGGCTGGCTGGAACTTGGCTTCCTTTGGAAGCCAAAACTTCTATGTATACCTCATAAATCCTTTATTTGTATATTAGATCCTTATAGTTTCTTTATTTGCATATTAGCCTTTTATATTTTTTTTATTTACACATTAACCCTACATTTTTCTTTATTTTCACATTGACCCTAAATATTTTCTTCATCTTTACTTTGGCCGTAATATTTCTTTATTCTTACATTGGCTCACTAAACTCCATTTCTAATAATTTAATGCTACACCATCTCTTTTCTCATTCTTTTTTTGATTAGTACTTAAAAGTGTATTTTTTTTTTATCAAGGTTTTATATCATCATTTTGCACTTGAAGTATCAATAACTCCTTAACTAAAACATATTTTATAATAACAAGTCTAATAATATAAGATACCTTTAATTTATGGTAAATATTCATCTTAAATGCATGCCTATCACATAAATCAAATGATTGATTGATGAGTTTAACTGCTGAAATTGAGAAGACAAAGAGAGGGCCAAGCTTAGAAAAGAGATGCTGGTTCAGTCCAAACTGGAACACCATTCGGTTATTGGATCATAACTAGAGCTGTAGAACTTGGATTTAGGTCTAGTCTATATGGATGGAAAGCTAAGATATAGGCCTAAAACTTTTATGAAGAGTCCAAGATTCAAAAGGACCGTTTTAAAGTTCAAATTATAGCAACAACAGAGAAGTCAGAATCTGTCCTGCAGCCCAGACACTTTTCAGTGTTCAACCCATATCTCGAGTTTTAGAGGTCCAAATGCACCGATTCTTATTTTGTTAAAAAGTTGAGACAATTTCCTAGAGCTTTCATGAGGACTATCTACTCAAATTCTGACATTAGCAATGACGTTTTGTTCAGACAAGAAGATAAGAATTGTTACCAAGTCAAGATGTGGCCACCCAGTCAACAATTAGTCATAAAATCAATAGTTCTGAATTTTGTCCTATAAAAGAAGGCATTTGCCATGCATTTAGAAATCTTGGTTTTCAGATCAAGATCATGTTCTTGCTTTCTCTCTCTCTCTTTATATTTTTATAATGCTTAAGTTTTGTTTATATTAATCTCTTGTTTATACTTTTCATTACCTTTCCTTTACTTAGTTAAATTATATCTTATTTATGTTCTTATCTTGTTTATTTATGTTTCTCTCTTTCATTATGTTTAGCTAAGTTTATTATGTCAAGGTGAAAAGGTTACACTAATGGTGTAAGAATAAGTATAGTATAAACTCAACATAGACTTTAATGTTTGATACTAGCATGTTATGTATTTGTTATCTTGTTCACTTTTAATACTTTGCTTGTTAAATGGATAATCTAGATTTATGTTGTATAACCCTTGGTACAACAAATACTTAGCACTTTCAGAGCCCAACTGTATGGTATAACCGACACCTGTGCTATGAAAGGAACTTGATTTGTTGTTAACATAAGCTATAATCATGAATACCTGACAACATTTACAAGTATTATCATTATTCAAATAAGATAACTAATGTAATTATGTTAACAATTTATAATCCGATTGGAACCTCCTTTGTGTGTGGTTTCTAGTTGAGTAATTTTTCATCCTTTTCTTTTAATTAGAGTTTTCTTTGGATTTAATCATTTATTTCTAGGTTAAATTATCCCTAGATCCACCATTGGTTTATTCTAAATTGAGGCTGAGTTATTGTGATTTTTCATTGAATATATATCAATATAGTTTTCTCACATAAATATTTTATTCCAAATTCCCAAAGCTATAATCTTCCTCACGGAGTTAAATATTTTTCTATTCATTTAACATAATAGAATTCTTACTATTTGTGTATATTCTATTCAAGGGTTTTCATTCTCCCCTTTTTATAAAAATTTCATCCTCAAAATTGACATTTATACTTGTTTGTGAAAATAATTCTAGGTACTTGTTTCTCATTTCAGATTCTCTTTCTCAGGTTTCTTTTTTAATTTGGGAACTCCTCCATAATATTTTCACCAAAGGAACCTTTAAGAATACTTGATCCCCCACCATAAATTCCAATGGTCTTCTTTGATTGTCCACGTAACTCTTTTTTCTATCTTGTGCTTCTTTCATCCTTTCCCGGATTAACTTCACCTTTTCATTAATTATCTGCACCAATTCTGGTCCCAGGAGTTTCCTTTCACCCACTTCATCCCAACATAAAGGAGTCTGAAATTTTCTTCCTTACAATGCTTCATATAAAGTCATACCAATAATAGCCTCATAACTATTGTTGTATGATAATTCCACTAATGACAAATGTTCTTCCTAGTGTCTCCCAAGTTCCAAAATGCAGGACCTTAACAAACCTTCTAAGATCTGAATGGTTCTTTCAGACTGACCATCTATCTGCGGATGAAAAACAATGCTGCTTAAGTTCAAATTTATGCCAAGGCACGCTGTGTGCTTGAGCACAATCTTGAAGTGAACTATGGGTCTTTATCATAGACTATGAATAATGGAATCCCATGGAGTCAAATCACTTATTCTCTTCGGTAAAAATACTTAGTTAATTGATCCATAATCACTCAAATTACATCATTACCTTTCTTGCTTCTTGGTAATCTTGATACAAAATCCATAGTGATATATTCCCATTTCCATCATAGAATCGAAAGAGGCTGTAATTGCCCTACATGTTGTTGATGTTCTACCTTTACTTGCTGACATACTACATATTTTGCCATATATTTTGCTATTTCTCTTTTCATATTAGGCCACGAGTAATTCTTCTTCAAATCTCTATACGTCTTAATATTTCCAAGATGAATTACAAGTCTAGATTCATGTGCTCCACAAAAAATTTCTTCATTTAAAACCTTGTCATTTGGTATACAAATTCATTTTCCCAATACTAACATTCTATTTTCCAATATACCAAATGATGTATTTTATTTTAATGCAATTTCTCTTCTTATCTTTTCTAACTCATTATTGGTCTTTTAAGCTTCTAAAATTCTTTCTCTTTGAATTGGTTGCACTATCAATTTTGCTAATAATGATCCTCTTACTCCCAGATTCAACTGTACTTTAAACTTAGCCAATTCTAGAAGTTTGATTTTGTCTCCAACTAAGACACCACCTATCACAGTCTTACTCTTTCGACTCAAAGCATAAACTATCACATTTATTTTTCCAAGATGATAATCGATGATACAATCATAATCTTTTATCAGTTCTATCCACCTCTTCTACCTTATATTTAACTCCTTATATGACATTAAGTACTTTAAACTCTTATGGTCTGTAAAAATCTATACTTGAGTTCCATAGAAGTAATGTTTCTATATTCTCAAAGCAAACACTATAGCTACTAACTCCAAGCCATGCACCATATAATTTACTTCATATGGTTTTAACTGTCTCGAAGCATAAACAATTACTTTGTCATATTGCATAAGTACACAACCTAAACCTTTAATGGAAGCATCATTATAATCCACAAATCCATCCTAACCCTTTGGAAGTGCCAATGCTGGAGCTGAAGTCAATTGCTTATTCAATTCTAGAAAAATTTCTTCACATTCATTTGACCACTCAAACTTGACTTCCTTCCTAGTTAACGGAGTTAGCAGAGAGGCTATAGTCGAAAACCCTTTTATAAGCCTCCTATAATACCTGCCAGCTTCATAAAACTATGAATTTCAGTCACATTCATAGGCCTCTCCCATTTTAACACTGCTTCTACCTTCTTATGATCCATATATATGCTTTTTTTTATATCACATGGCCTAAGAATACTATCTCATCCAACCAAAACTCACACTTACTTAGTTTAACATATAGCTTATGTTGCCTCAACATCTTCAATACCATTCTCAAATGTTGTCATGTTTCAAGAATAAGAGTATATCAAAATATCATCTATAAACACCATAACAAATCTATCCAAATAAAGTTTGAAGACTCTATTCATTAAGTCTATAAACATTGTTGGAGTGTTAGTTAGCCCAAATGGCATCACCAAGAACTCGTAATGGTCATAACGAGTCCTAAAAGCTATTTTTTATACATCTTACTCCTCAATCCTTAGCTGATGATATCCTGATTGTAAATCTATCTTAAAAAAATAATACTTGTGCTCCTTTAATTTGATCAAACAAATAATCAATTCTAGGAAATGAATATCTATTTTTTATGGTTATGCTATTTAGCTGTCTATAATCTATACACAGCTTCCCAAGGTGAACTATTGGGTCAAATGGACCCTTTTTCTAGTAATTCTTTCAATTGCACCCTTAACTCTGCTAGTTCAATAGGAGCCTTTCAATTGCACCTTTAACTCTGCTAGTTCAATAGGAGCTATCCTATATGGAGCTTGGGAAATAGGTGCAGTGCTTGGCATGACCTCTATAGTCTCCTCTATTTCCTGTCTATAAAGTAATCCTGGTACTTCCTCAAGAAATAAATCAGGGTATTCTCATATTATTGGAATATCTTTTTAATTCATTTCCTCTCTTATATACATCCTTTACATATGCTATGAAATCCTCACACCTTTTTCGTATTAATTTCCTAGCAGTCATCATTAAAATTAACCTATTAAACATCATATTTCTCTCCTTTTTTAATTTGACCTTATCATTATTTGTCATTTTAAGAATAATTATCTTAGCATAACAGTCCATCTTAGCATGGTACATACTTAACCAATTTATCCCTAAAATTATATCAAAATCTAGCATATCTAGTGGTATTAGATCTACCTTTAACTCATAACTCTCTATCAAAATAGTAAACCCTTCATAAACATCTTCTATTTCTACCTCCTCCCTTGAAGGTGTACTAATAACTAACCCTTTCTCCACTTTTCTTATAGGTGTATTTAATTTATTGGTAAATTTACAAGATACAAAAGAATGTATGGCTCCTAATTGAAATAATGTATAGCCTTTCTAAGTATTTACAGTGATCATACATGCCACCACATCTGATGAGGCTCTAGCAGCATTCTGATCCATTTAATATACTCTGCCCTGAGTCCTGTTATACTGTCCCTAACCTCGACCCCTACTAGTGCCAACTCCTAACTAGAGAGGCCTCATCTACTCTCCACTGGGTTTATCCACTGTCTCTGACCGTGGCTGACTCGGTGCCAAAGTCCTATTTGGACAATTTCATCTGAAATGTGAATACTCTCCATATAAATGACATCTTTCCTCTAATTATGAACACACTCGCCGATGATGCCCCTCCTACTTATAAATAAAACACCTCCTTACAATCACCCTACAATCTTCAAGATGAAGCCATCTATAAATATCACAACATGGGAAAGTAAATGATCTTTGAGTAATAGTCCTTGATAAACTGCCACCATATGCTTCTCTAGCCATCCTCCTCTAAAAGGAAATCCTCCCATACTAAACTATGGAAACCTGCCAGCTGATCCCCCAGTAGAGAAACCTCATTTCCAAAAAGATTGACCATGCTGAGGCCTTTCTCATCTCTTAGGAAAAAAAGGCTTGCCTACAGAAGATGCAAGCTCTTTCCTCTTCCCCAAATCCACCCAATCATATCTCCCACCCGAGGGCTCCTCATATCCCATCACAACCTCTAATGTCTGAGCATCCTAATCCAACTATCTAACTATCACACGTTGCAGGGCTACCAATCCCTTCTTCAGCTCTTGTTTGAGTCCTTCTTTAAATTTTTTATTATGTGCTACTCTGTTGGAAGCAAGGTATAGGAAAATATAAAAAGCTCTTGGAATCATCTCTCATATTGTCCCACGATTATACCCCCCTGTCTTAATCCCAAGAACTTATTCCCTTTACTCCACTAATGTTGTAAGAAGTAATATCTAGTCTCAAACTTTCTTAATAAATCAACCCAACTCAGCTTCTCACCTGCCTTTCGAGTCTTAATAGTAGCCCACCAAATTCGAGTACCATTTGAGAGTAACTGTGCCACACAATTTACTTTGATATCCCTAGGTATTGAAATTTGGATAAATGACTCCTCTACCTACTAAAGTCATTGTCCTGCAACTTTTGTATCATCATCTCCCATATAGGGTACACAACCAATATCTCTCATACACTTAACTCAGTGGAAAAGGTATGAGTACCCTCTCCTCTAGCTGCACTAACAGTCGCTGGTATCTTAGATACAATAGCTCTGGCTATCTGTCATAAATAAGTAGGATCCAAGGTAAGAGGTGCCTTCAAGGAAGTTATAAAAGGAAGCTCACCAACCTGTTCTGGCCTCTGTATTGTCTTTGGTCGTGGCATCTCTACTATAATTGATAGAAAAACAGCTCTAGGTATAAAGGGCTCCCTCTTGGTAGGCTGAGACTATATCTCAAATGAATGTGATCTTGTGTCCCTTAAAAGATCATCCCTATAATCTCTCACTCTCTCATGTCTCTATCTAAAAGATGAGGTAGTCCTCATTCCTTAACAAGTACGTACCATCCTAGAATGAAATTCAATTGTCATTAACATAAATTCATTCTTCCTTATAAATTATAACCAAATGCTCTGATACCAAAATGCAACATCCTAATTTTTAACACATGTTGTGTCCGAGTAATATGCTTATATACAACATTAGAGTCAATTCTTTTTTAATATAATTCATATATATAAGTGGCTAAGCATAATCTTACTATATTAAAGATCTTGTCAAAATTTTAGCAGAGTTTTCTATATACTTGGAGGCTACCAAGTTAACGACATCTTTAATCATATCCCAAACAACATCACAATCATGGTCTAACCATCCTGGACCTTACCCCACATCAACACAAGTCAAGATTGGCATGCACGAAATTTTCTTCCATAAACTATGAATAATAAATCTTAAAAATCAAAAGGACAAGCATATAAAATATGTAACAAGAAAAGTAAATGCATGGTACTCCATCTAAAGAGTTTACAAAATGATTAATTTACAAAATAAAGTTAAGGATTCTACTAAATATACATAACAAGTGTGTGCATACAAAATATACCTAATACAACAAAATCTAACCCTAATATATCAACCCTGACCTGCAGTGTACAATGATCCTGCAAATGACAACAATAAAATAATAAACAATTTAATAATGAAATTCACAAATGCATACTAGTATTTAAATAAATTTCGATACCCATTGTTCAAGTACAAGTGTTCAATATTGAAGTTCTTTAATTCTAAATCGATGATGTTTAATATCTACTAATAATCATTCAATTATTTTTATACTATAAGGATTAATTAGATAATCTTGATAAATACAATAGAAGGATTAAGAATTAATCAATTCTTTTTAAAAATAAATAAAAACAAGTTCTTGCAAGTAATGTTTTTTCACATATTAATTGATAAATTTATCATTATTTATTTGATAATTTCTTCAAGAATTCCCCAAATTTTAAAATGAAGGTCATAAATCCTTATATCGAACACATTCTTTTTTTATGTATTTTTGTTTCTCATTTTATAATGAAAATGTCCTTCAATATCTTAAAATTAATTTGAAAGGATAAAAGAAAATTCTCTTATAGATAATTAATGTTAGAACTCTCAAATAAAATAGGAATTCCATATGTATAAATTAAAAAATATATATTATTGATGATATCCTAGAAAATCCAATTAGCTTAATAACAAGATTTATATGTTGGATAATCGATTAATCTCTTAATTCTAGTAATCTGATCAATTCTTCCTAACCAAGTTGCCTGATAAACCAATATGGTCGGTGGTTAGTACCTGTAAAAGGTCCTTTTTGATGGAATTGGAGACTCTCAAATACTTAAGTAAGTATCTTTTTAAAAGAAAAGATCACAGTATTTTAGAGGGAGACTGGAAATAAAATATGCAGTAACAATGGAGACTGTGAACTTGTCTTATTTGAAGGATTTATAGGGTTTTTATAGTCCATGAACCTTGTCCTTTTACGGAGAGGAGGAGTTGAAGTGTCATCTTACTCTAAAGGGATTAACGAGGGAAAATTTCCTTGATATATGGATTAATAAAAGATAAATATCCCTTACACATTATTAATAAGGGATAAATGACAGGTCCTTTTAAGGACTTTTGTACATCCAGAGATATAGAGAGATGGATACCCTTGACCTTAATATTTTATGGACCAATAGGTGAAGACTTTTGAAGACTTCTATGTTAAGGGTTATGAGAAAAATAAATGAAGTCTTATGGCCTAAGAGAGGGTCTAGAAAGATTATCAGTTTTACATCCATCTAGGCTCGGCGAGATGCTAAACCCGGGGATGTAGCAGCTTGCTGGACCCACGTGTATCTGGGTTTAGCATGTAACTGAACCAATGGATGTCGAGTTTGGTAGCTCACCTAACCTATATGTATTCAGGCTCAGTGCATAGCTAAGCCCAGAGATGTCAGGTCTGATAGCTAGTCAAACCCTTATAGGGATGTTAGGTCATCACCCTGCCTTTAGTCCTTTTTTAAACATGAATTTTAGGCAAAAATAACTTATATAAAACACGTTGATCCATCAATTATCGAAGAAAAAATAAAATATAAAGATCATTAAGTATAACTCTAAAAGGCATGAGTTTTTCACTGTACAAGACTCCATTGTTCATCCTCTCACACATTAATGTGGATGAGTTGTGCAAAATCTTTTGTCATTTTATTTTGATCCTCAAACTCTTTTTTTGTTATTTAGTCCTAATTGAAGACCAATTGAATTTGATTTCTTATGAAAGGATGAGATTGAAAGAAGAGGGATCAAAATGAAAAAAAAAAGGCACCTTAGTTTTGGTACTTTGGTTGTGCTATAAGTTTGGTCAAAATATGCACTTTAGTTCTTAAACTTTAAAAATCACGCAAATTATACAATTTTAGTATCTCAATATCTCTACAATTCAATTTTGATAAAAAAAAAAGTTTATTTTTGTTATTTTTTAGCCCTTGGTTGAGAGAGGAGTGAAAGAGGTTGCTAGATTTCGACGATAAAGAGAGAAAAGTGTCGTAGACACCGATTTCGGCCACCAAGGCGGACAATATTTGTGTCAAATGGTTACATTTGATGAGATGAGTTCATACTAGGTGTGTTTTGTTTTTTTGTCTTTGAAGTTTGTGAGAGAAAAAAAAGATCTGAGCTAGGATTGATTTTTGGTTTCGGGTTGATTTCGATTTGTGAGTTTTGTTTTGGGTTATTTTAGGTCATAAATAAGTTTATCAAGGTTCCTACAATGTTTTATTAATGTTTTGGATCAAAATGGGTTGAAAAACAGGTTTTTAGGTAAAAAAACTTAAGCCTCAATTTTCCAGCCACTAGTGGTTGAAATCTGGGTAAATCTGACGACGCGTCACTTGTCTTAGCAAGCGATGTGTTGTATGATTTTTTTTCTAAACGTTTGGGTTGTTTGCTCCAATTATAAACAAAAAAAATTAAGTTCCTACTCGTGTGGAACCTAGCAAAACAGGCCAGGCGGGCTGGCTTGGCTTGCTAGACCCAACAACGACCTTTAGTTTTTTTCTAATTCTTTTTTAAATTAATGGTTTTTTTCTATGTTTTTAATTTATATTTAAATTAGTATCCCTTCTCTCTTTCATTTTATTTGGAGAACCTCTTTTAAATGATGATTTGTTTTTGTGATGCATTTAAATTTGAAAAAGTTTTTGTGATTCATCTATAATTTTTTTTTTTATCTTTTGTATGGATGAGCTTTATTTTTGAAAAATATATATATTTTCAGATAATATTTCTAATACATAAAGCCTTACATGGTGTTTGTTTTCCTCTTTCATTTTATTCAATTAATTTAATTTGTATCTCTATTTATATTATCATTTGCTTAAATCAAAAAATTATTTTTATAAAAGTTTTTAGCAAACATAACCTGATAAATATCTTATCTTTCAAGATTAAATATCTTGATTTAAACATGTTTCTCGAGTTTTCAAGTTTTATGTTTTAATATCGTTAATAACTTTTTATTTATTTATTTGATTGCATGTATGTAAAACATTTTTAATTTAAACTTAAAGTTTTTAAACTATGAAAGTACATTCAGAAAATTTGTATATATCATTTTTTTTATAAAAAATAAAAATATCTAACTCGCAAAGGGATTCACATAATTAGTAATTATATAAAGGTAAAAGCCAAAAGAATACTGGATTTTTATCACAAACTAATATAAATCAACCATAGAGTTAATATATAGTCAATTATAAATTAGTTTCTTCAATTTGAGAAATAAATTAAATTGTCCCTTTAGTTTTAAAAACTAATTAATTAGTCTCTCGATAAGTGTTAACTATATTTAATATATATTATTTTATTCCAAAAAAATATTTTCTTTTCTCATTTACATTTTTCTACTTATTTTTTAATTTTCTATTTTTAAAATAAAAAAATTGAAAAAGAACTTGAAATAGATAAAAATAACTAACTTAATAGTTTACAAAACTAGAAGAATTATTTAATTCATTTTGTAAAATTAAAAGGACTGATTTATAATTTTCTCAATTAATATATAAGAAAAGGTACAAGGATTGATGAGAGAAAATTCAAAAAACTAAGGGGGGCATTTGGACCCCCTTCTCTATAAACAATTGACCCCGCTCGAATGATGACTATGTGTTTACCCTCCATCACATAAGCCTGAATAACAATAATGAGGATCAAAGGAGGCGATTGAAGAATAAAATTATTTTTATCCTTTCTTTCTCAATTTTAAAATAAGATTCTCTTTAAATAAATAAATTAAAATGATATTTAAGGAATTATCTATTAATATAATATGCAACATGTAAAAAAGAAACTAAAGAAACTTGCTTATTAATATTGAATTAGAATAAAATATTTATTTTTAATTTTTTATTCTTATATTTTCTCATATATGTGCGGAAAAAGGATCTATTCATGATTGTTTTTAATGGAAACCTGCTCTCATGGTCATAATGAGATTTCACTTAAGAAAAAAACATTTCACATAAAAAAACCATATTTTCATCAAAACAAAAAGGAAATGCGTGAATAAAAAATTTAAGTTTTTGATTAAAAATTAATATATTTTTGTTCTTTTTAACTCAAATCATTAGAATTTTTTAGCATATTTTTTATTATTTATTCTAAATTTTATTCAATAAACCATGCTGCAAATATAAAAGATATTTATTTTCAAAACAAAAAAAAATACATGGATAAAAAATACAATTTTGACAGAAACAATTCTTCAATAATTTTATTCATTTAGTTTCTTACGAATATCTATTTTTATTATCATGTAATTAAATAAAAAAAAATAGATCTTAAAAGTATTCCACGATAGCACGTGGAAAATATCACTAATAAAAAACTAAAATGACATAAACATGAATAAAATATATCACACATGTATGGCATCGTAACAATTGTCCTTTTGGAATAGGATTTGATGGCGCAGAAAGAACAATGAATTCTTAACATTTTTATGGTTTAAAATATTCAGATTCCCCACCTAATAGTTTTGTCAGTAAGAACTATAATTGATCTTTAGAGTTTGTACAAATGAGTTGATTGTGTATATGGAAGACAATATCACACATAGTACATCTTACATAAGGTAAGTTGTATTACTCATTTGTTTGATTATTACTAAGATTCTGTTGTATTTTTTGAAGTATTGGTATATTTATTGGTTAAAACAGTTTCACCATAATAAAGTGTTATATAGTTTTACGGGTCAAATTTAGTCATTCTAAAGTTAAAATATTTTTTTATAATATCAAAAATACATCTTACGTATAATTTTATAATCCTTGATATTAAAAATAAAAAAAAATATTTTTTTGGTGTTTTTGAAATTTAAACCAAGTCCTCATGGCTTTAATAAACTTTTTATTAAATCCATGATGATCGCAAAATATAAAAACTTTTTTTATTTTAATTTTAAGTTTTTGGTATGTTAGATTATGCAATATTTTTCTTTCATATTTTTTTGTGTATCAATGCAAACATGATTTTTTAAGAAAAACTTGTATTATGCAATTTAAAACACACACACACACACACACACACACACACACACACATATATATATATATATATATATATATATATATATGATTTTTTAAAGAAGGAGTTTTGTTGTTTTCCTATTTTTAAAAAATAAAAAAATTGATTTATTTAATTTTGTGAAAGTGCTTTATGTGTAAGTGTACAATTCCAATTATTAAATATAAAAGAATAAAACTAGTATAAAAAGCCCAAAATTAATTACAAAATAGCACTTTAAGAAATTAAAATTAAATTAAGACTGTGTTTGGTAAAACATAAAAAATAAAAATGTAAAAATAATGTTAGAACTCTTAGTTGAAAAACACATATTTAACACTTGTTTTAAGAGCATATTTGCTAAATGTGATTTAAGATCCTAAATTTTTTTTTTTTCTTTGACAAATTTTGGAACAGGGTTTTAGGCTTTTCAAAAGGCTCATCCAATAACATGGACCGGGCATCCCAGACTGGCCCAAAAATGACACAGGCTTTGTCCAAGGAAATGAACGGGCTTAAAAAACCAAATAGCCCAGCTTTTTTTTTTCATTTTAAAACAAAGGAGTTTGGAAGGTCTAATCTATAAACAAAAACCAAATGCATGCTTTGTCATTAGAAGATCAGAATGGGTGACTTACAAACAAAATTCCCTTAACTTTTTTTTTTAAAAAAAAAAAAAAAACTAGACACTTACAAAGTCACACCTAAGCATGATATGAGATAACTTTGCATAAGATCAAAGTGGCAAAAATGATGAAATTTGCCCAGCACTTGTATTGTTTCCTAATATTCAAACAAGGTATAAGTTTGGTATTTTTTTAAAAAAAAAAAAAAAACAGCAATAAAAGAAGGCAACATTAGACTATGGCAGGAATGCTAAAAGGAACACCATGGCACATGTCATGTGCACTGCCATCTCTCTACCATTCTTTCTCGTAGTTATGAGCCTATTGTCTCTATAAGAGTCAAGCAGCATACTAACTAAAGATCTAGTATAGGGCAAGCACAACTTAGCCATTTTTGCAGGAATAAAAAGGTAAGAGTGGTACCTGCAGGATCTCAACCAACACTGCCATGCCATTACAAACGCTGTCATTGAAACTTGGAAGATATATTCTCGATGGTAGCTGCCCCAAAGATGATGACTTTTGAGGGTGAAAGACCTTATGAGGGTCTCGTCCTTCAACGACGGCGAGGTCTGTTTCTGGTTTGAATGGAAAAATGGAGAAGAGCTTGATACCCTTGCTAAACTCATAGGACTGTACTGGAGATCATGAATGTTTTCTCCTCTGTAATGACAACAACTTGTTGTTCTCCCTGTTGCTAACACTGGACTTTTCTTCGCTTTAGCAATTAAAGCGTTATAAAAGCAGGATCCTTTGTGGTAAACTTTGTGTGCTTGAAGATCTCTATAATGAGGATGTTGAATGATTTTTATGCCTCCTAACTGTCTGGAGCGTCTTCCCCGTGAGCTTAGCAGCCAAAAAAAGCATGCAACTTTAATAAAGTTGCAACCTTGAAGCTGACATCCAAGGAATCGCGAGTGAGGCTTGCTGAAGTTAAATATATATGGCGTGAAGTGTTTTAGGGGCTGACAATGGAGGCTGTGGTTTGCATTGGTATTCAATGATCCGGAGAGGGTGCTGGAAAGTGTGAAGGTTTCTCAAAGGTGGAAGCTATGGCTTGAAATATGTAATGGCAGTGTGGTTGTGGTCGTCCCCCTGGTTAAGGTTTTGGTGTGGGGATTTTATAGGATGATGGGAAAGGTCTAAAGGACATGAGCTGGGTGTATCCTATCTCTTGATATTAGTTAGAACAGGATTTATGATTAATTAGAAGGCATGACATCCAGTAGCCATTTCTTTTATTTATATGATTAGAATAACATACAATAATAATTATTGTGTAGTATACTGTACATGATAACTTTATATAAAAAATATAATATTTTCTATATTACAACACATTCCATAATACCATCAAATTGAAGGTGGGTTGCTCACATGAAACTTGAACTGTAAATAGGCAAACACAGTGTAAAGGAGCGGCTTAGTAAGAACATCAGTCAATTGATCTTTGAAGGATATGAAGCGAATCTATATCTCATTTTTAGCCACTCGATCATGAACAAAGTAATAATCAACCTCAACACGCTTTGTACGTGCATGAAACACCAAATTAGCAAACAAAACGTAGCGCCCAAATTGTCACACCAAATGGTGGTAACAAAACTGGAAAAGAAGCATAAATCAAAAGCAGATAATGAAGCCAAAGAACCTCAACAATACCATCAACTAAAGGTCTTATATTCTGCTTCAGTGGATGAGCGAGCAACAGTGCGTTGCTTATCAGATTTCCATGAAATGAGAGTGGTGTCAAGAAAGATAATATGGCCACCAGTAGACTTTCGATCATCAATGCTCCCCATGCAATCAGCATTAGTAAAACCATGCAATGATAAAGAGGAGCCACAACTAAGGTGAAGACCAAATGAAGACGTACCTTTCAAAAACCATAAAATATGTTTGACAGCAGCCCAATGGCTCTCAATAAAAGCATGCATAAATTGACAGACTTTGTTGATAGTATAACAAATGTCTGGTCTAGTAAATGTGAGATACTGGAGAGCACCTACAATTTGCCGATAACGAGTGGGATTAAAGTATAAATCACTAGTTTGTAGGCCGATCTTGGAAGTAAAAGTCAATGTATCAACATGTTTGCACGATGACATACTAGCCCGACTAAAAATATCAAGAGCATATTTATGTTGACTAAGAATGAGCCATATACTAGGGGGAGTGACCTCAATTCCAAAAAAATAATGAACATTACCCAGATCCCGAAGTTTAAATTCTGAACTTAGCAGACTAATAAGGCAGCAAATCAGAGTAGAATTATTACCAGTGAGCAGAATATCATCTACATAGACAAGCAGATAACATATATCATGATTCATAATTAGAATAAATAAGGAGGTATTAACCTTAGAAGCACGAAGGTCAATCGACAGAAGAAAGTCACTTAGTCGTGTGTACCAAGCTCGTAAAGTTTGTTTTAAACCATAAAGAGACTTGTGAAGGCGACAAACATGAGTTGGCAAAGTAGGGTTAACAAAACCCATGGGTTGTTGCATATAAACAACCTACTAAAAGGAACCATTGAGAAAAGCATTATGTACATCAAGTTGTCGAACCTGCCAGTGATAAGATACAACAATGTGAGGACGAGCAAAATAATAGTCTATTTAACAACAAGACTGAAGGTTTCTAAGTAGTCGATACCTTTCTATTGAGTGAACCCTCGCGCAACCAAGCGTGCCTTGTGGCAATCAATAGCACCATCAGCTCAGCGCTTGATTTTGTAATCCCAACGACAACCAACAACATTCATAGAGGGTTTAAACGAAATCAAGGACCAAGTGTTATTAGCATGTAAGACTGTAATTTCAAATCTCATAGCAAATTGCTAGCACAAAAATCAGTTAGCATCTTTGAAATTCAAAGGTTCGTGTTTAGAGGAACATGTTACTCATGAGTGTGAAGGTATCGAAGAGGCAGAAACGGAGCTCAGGTTGGCAAACCTGTGCTGTCGAGGACACAACACCATGTGGTGCTGTCGGAAAACCACTAGAGCAGTAGACCTGACGGGCATGGTTTGTTGTGGGAGAAAGTAGCTGATGAGATCAACACAAAGATCTAAAGCTGGCGGAGACTGAGTGACACGATCAAAAGATTGATGTCTTATCCTAAGTGCAGGAGTGTTTCAATCGGATCCTCTGACTTTAACACCTTTTCAACATGGTCCTTGGTCTTGGACATTTTCAATTTTATCCTCAAATGGCCTTTCAAACCTTATTTTCTTCACAATTAAACCCTTGAATTAGTCAATTAATTTATAAGGATTAAAAATTGGTCCCTAAAACTTTCAGTTCTTGCAATGTTACCCGAATCAGGTTTCCAAACTTAGTTTTTCTTCAATTAAGTCCTTAATTTAGTCAGTTAAACCCATTAAAAGTTTAATTAAGTA
>Ga0307515_10011950_pt1 | contig 16399 bp, 21 predicted proteins | sample 17_EM_MG_FD_194513 | JGI IMG/M metagenome (GOLD analysis project Ga0307515, IMG submission 194513) | Populus trichocarpa ectomycorrhiza microbial communities from riparian zone in the Pacific Northwest, United States - 17_EM | ecosystem: Host-associated > Plants > Roots > Unclassified | place...
ATTGTATATAAAGAGAGTGTCGATGGTGTTGGAGGATTTCCTTTTCTTCTCTCTTTACTCGTTCTCCTGTATAGCAAGCAATAGTACGACTTTGAAACATATTCTGATCTTTGTTCCTCGATACGCACTTCGAGTTCAGTCCTGCAACATTCTTATCACCTGCGTCCGACCCCGCCCGTTACACTCGTCCACCTCCATCTCAGCCCTGATCGCTCTCTCCACCTTCCAATTCTCCGCCGCGGAAAAAGTCGCTCCTGGCTCAAACTCGATGTCACTCATCTCTTTTTCTTCAGGGGTGGCTTCTACCTGTTTCCCCCTTCGAATTTCATCCTTCTTTCGGCTCTCTTCCGCCATATCTTCAAACCTCTTGACCACCCTATCGGTCAGTTGGTCCACCATCTTTTCCATGCAAGCACTCATTGCATTTTCAATCGTTTTGGCCATATTAACCGGTGCTAACTTGGCCACCTTTCTCTCAATCTTCTCCAACCTCTGGTCGAGTTTTTCCGCCCTCTCCTCTTCCTCCTCCCTTCCCAACTCAACCTCGGTCAGAATCTTTTCCGACGTCATACGATTAGCATTAACCCCTGCGTCCGTATGGTTTTGTCTTGCCGCCATAAACTCTGCCTGCTTTAGGCACCACTCATCGTATCGCTCATCATGCAACTGGCTCGTGGCCATATAATCCCTCAGCCCGTTAGTGTTCCGAAGATACTCACCAATAAAAGCTTCCAGATTAACTGGCCCATTTTCATTCGTCAACGTCTCTGCAGGCTTGGCCCAATCAGCCTCCAATTTTCTCCTGCTTGGCGTCTGCGGCATATTCGGGATTGGTTGTTCGGGCGTTGCTGGCCTCTTAACTCCCTTCCCCTTATTGCGCTTTTTTCCCTTCTTCGTTGGCGTCATGTAGGGCGACTCATCCCTCCACTCCACTTCCGTCATCGCGTCATCTTCGTTGTCGCTACTATCGCTAATTTCGAATTTTCTCGGAATGGGTGTGTAGACTTTCCGGGTCTCTTCCATTCCCCCCTCTTCTTCGGCGTACTGGCTGGTATTTTCCTCCGACTGAATATACTTACGCGCAATAATTCCAGCGCTCGCCCTAGGAGTTGAAAAAGGATCCTCCATAAGGGCATTCAGAGCACTGAGAGGTAGCCCCATAAGACTTCCCTCGTAATTCGTAGACGGGCGGGGGGACAAAACCCTCTCCCCTGGTGTTTGCGATGGGAAGGAAATTTCGCTTCCCCCGTATTTCGTAGTCGGTGGTGGTGACAATGAAGAATCGTCACTCAGAATCGTATGAACAGAATGTTGCTGAGAACGAATGTTTCCGTATTCATCGCATGGAGGTGTTCCGAGAACCGGCTCCATAACTTGGCTTAGGTGTCCCGCTGCCGCTACTTCGGCGTTGTGAACCCTAACTCCTTGATTAAACTGCTCTCTGGTCAAAGTAACTGCCGCCTGTTGTACTCCCAGATAATCACCTAACTCCTCTCGGGCTATTTCCGAGGTCGTAGCTGTTCCATCCGGATCGGTAGGAAGTAATCCAACTGTTCCGTCATGATCGAGGATGGCCCCGATACCACTAGAGACACTCTCGGTGTCTTACTTTTTGGCTTTCTCCGCCATTTTTCCTTCTTCCGCTCTCGCTCTTGCCACGGCTTTTTTGAAAGTGGTTGTTGCTCCGAAGAGGCTCATCGTGTTTAGCTTCTGACTGACTGAAGTTCGTTCAGCTGAAAACCGAAGCAAAAATTTTCTCGCGATGTCAAACTTGATTGGGTAAAATCGGTCTTGGCAAAACTAAAAGGTGGTGTGGTGTGTTGTCGGAGGTGTGTACCTGAGCCACTGTCCGAGCCACTGTCCGAGCTATTGCCCGAGCCGACGACCCAGGGAATCCCACAAGCTATTTACCCGGCAGAAATTAAACCTTCCGAAGAAGCTCGACGTACTAGTCGCAGGATCTGGAATCGGATTGCCAGTTTCCGAACGAAAAGCCATAAAGGAAAACCAGCACACCTGGTTTCCTCTCCCTCTTCTTCAGCAGCTATCTCTCCGAAAGTGTAAGTAAGATTTGTGAGAGGTTACTCACTTTCGTTGACATTATTTGTTCTGTTGAAATAGTGATGATAGAGAAGCTTGATTGTATTCTATCTAAGAGGGCCACAAGGCCAGTATATATATGAAAGCACAAGTACGGCTGAATGCCATCAGCTCGTACCAGAGTCAACAGTCATCTCCGGCCATACGAGACATCACCGTCTCCGGCCATACAAGACATCTCCGTCTCCGGCCATACGAGACATCTTCGTCTCCAGCTGAGACCTGTATATGCAATATGTTCTTCAGACCCCCTAAAAAGGTTAGATACAACATTCCTGGAGATAATAGCCCAACGCCAGCGCCTAGGCCAATGAAAATCACACGCACACTGTCGCCTCGTGAAGAAACGAAAATCATTGAAAATTTATGCCTGACTATCCAGCAAATGGAGCACCAGAAGCCCAATAGAAAGTCTGCGATGGCCATCTCCTTGGGTACTTTGCTTGGAGAAGGGAACATGGGGTGGAACTGCCTGTGGCCAAGTGCCATGCCTGCCTTTCCTTTTGACTCAACCGAAGCTGTATCTCTTGACACTCTTCTCAAAAGAGGTGGGATCAACAAAGAGGATAGACTACGATTGGGGGTGCAAATTGCCCTGGCCATGATGCAACTACATACGACACAGTGGTTGGGCGAGACTTGGGGTAAACAAGATATATTCATCCTTCGACGGGCGGTTGAACGTGACCAGGTCTCGGGTGATCCTACTTTGGTCTGGGAGCCCATACTCGATCGTCCATTCGTTCGCCGCAAGTTTGCCTCACTACACGATACACAGCCGGCATCCGTTGAATTTTCTATCGCTGACTACGATAAAAGTCTATTCTCACTAGGTATAATACTGATTGAGCTGGCACTGGGGAAGCGGATTGAAGACCTCCGAGACTCCGAGAGGACCAACTATGCCCAGACCCAACAGTCGCATATTGACCCCGACTACATAACCGCGTTAAGCTGGCTCGGGCATGTGTACTCTGCAGAGGCAGGCGACTATGGCGATGCGGTAGAACGGTGCATTAACGGTCTGAGACTTCCGGAGCCCATGTCGCAGGACTTGAATGATCCCCGCTACAAGAATGAAGTTCAAACACAGATCATCTCATTACTTGAAAGGAACTTAAGGGTAAGTACGTATCTACGCACACCGCATGCGTTCTTGGATTGCTTCAATTCCGTAATCACGAGCTGATGATTAGTATAGATATTTCTCGGACGTTAATCTTGCCCAATTGTTTGCTATTATCTGTCATGCTATATTTCGTTTGGTTGATCGCGATGGGTCCAGAATGGCTGCCACTGATAAAAGACTGCGGGAAAACTTTTTTATTCGTTTATACATATGGAGTGTAACTTTTTCGGTTCTTATTGGTCCGAATACGATTGTGGCTAGTACTTATCATCAAACTAGAGCTTGAACTCAGACCCAAAACCACTTGCCCATTTAAGTCCACGAGTATAGCTCTGATCACAAATTTCCCATACACAAAATATACATAACTATGCCCTCTTTCACCTTCCCAGTCTGAGATTTATGTTACGATATGGAAGTTGGGGAGAACCGTGTGCGTGTATTCTATAGTACAGAGAAAAGAGAGAAGGAGAAAGACTCGAGATATATACAGGAGGCATCGGCCCCTGCAGCAGCACCGTGTATCAGACCTGTAACATGTCTCCGGCACATGTACACTAGTAACAATTTACGATATCTCTAATATGGAGTGAGCGGTTGTGGATAAGCAATTTTTGGAGCGCTTCTGTGCAGCTGCACCATGAATATTAGTGATATCGTAAATCAGAAACTGGGAAGTGAAAAAGGATCTATTTATGTATATTTCCTGTATAGAACACTTTGTGATTGGAGCAAACCTCGCGAACTTAATTCGACTTGAATTGATTGAACATGAGGTAGCTGAGCGAAAGGCTACTTTCTCAGCTGCTAACACGTTTTGCTCTGGCCACGAGACGGTAGAGTAGAGATACTGGTAGATTCAGTCTACCTGAGTCACGTTGTGGTAGGAAAATACATTTCTTACCACCACTAGCTAGAAGCACACTTGGGAGTCACGGGAAGCATACATGAGACGTACACTTGGGAAGTGCAGTTGGGGATGATAGGAAGCGCACTTGAAGCTGACAGGAAGCGCTCTGTGAGTGACAGAAAGCGAACTAGGAGGATTGAAAATCAAGCGTGGTTGACACGGATATGGGCGCAGACTGGGAATGGGGGAGCTCTAAATACTCGCATTTCAGATCATGAATTTGCCATACCGTTCATAAGCGGCTAGCTAGTTTCAAATTTTGGAGCGGGTTGGACCTGGGAGTATGGAGATGAGCCAGCGAGGAGCCAGCTAGAGGTGGCTGGCTGGTGTGATGGGAAAGTCTATTTCTTACCACCACTAGCAAGAAGCCGGAAAGCATACTTAGGAGCATTAAGCGGGCTCGACAAGAGAGCAAGGATACATATTGGAGCGCCCCGGTAGGTAGATACCATACACCCTTTTACACTCTCGAATAGGCGACTTCATTCCTCTCCAAATTATCGAGTTCATACGAGTTAGACTCTGAGATGAGCCCACCATCTGTTTTTAGTTAATTCACTTAGTATCCTAAAGGGAGTTATTCTTTTCCTGTCATTTCATTTAGAAGTTACATCGAGAGTGCAGCAACTCCGAACAGTCACTTTTGACTGTCTCTTCCTAGCTGTTACCTATAACTATCCGCCCATCGGTCCATAATTTTAGTGAGATGTCAGCATCATGGTCTTACTGTACATGTTCCATCAGGACAGATTTATTAACGTATATGTTGATACCGTGAAAATTTTGCTGAAAAGGTACGAACTGAGACCTATATATACGGGCAATAAGCATCCAGAAGAAGTTGGATGAGTGGGAAATTGAACGCAAAATGTTGCAGATGTAAAGAGCGGCCAAAAAAACCTCTCTAAGAAGCTTGCTTCAATAAACAGGGCATTTGATCTGTAAACCATACCACCCGCCGGAGTTCACATTATGTCCACATTACAACAATCCGACTTCCAAACCACCGCCACATTTCAAATGGACTCCAGACCACCGCCTTCACAATTCTTTATGGAGACCGTTAGAACTGCAATAACTGCGATGCCCTAGTAATATTTGGAGGCGGTATGGGAGAAGTACGTCCTAGAAAGATAGCCAGCAGCAATGGTGGTATCGAAGGAGTTGATATGATTGTAGCACGAAGGGGTCGCTCTAATAAAGAAATTCTGGTAGACAGCCTTGAGTGAGGAACTCAGAAGAACATTATTGTTATAATATATCCGACCGATGGCTAGACAGTCATAAGTGATGGCCAGGAAGTGCCGGTCAAAAGTGACTGTCCGGAGTTAAGGCGTTCGAGAACCTGAGTTATATTTTGTGATCCGTCCGCAATACTAGTCTTTGAATTCATGACTAACTCACATCGTCCCGTGCGTATTTTGAGCTTAACAAAAGAAAATGAGCACAAGATAACCTTATACACTCGAGCGGTCATTCAATTCTTTGGGAGGGTTTTCTCAATTAAGTAAGACTACTATACCGTCAAATGAACAACGAACGTTCGAACCAGCGCCCTTCCGCGACATCCCCCCAGGATCTTTGCTGCGGTGATAGGTGCTGCCGATATGATATACTAGTATTATTAGCCTGAGAAAAGTACATTTGAACTAAAGCATTGCGTGCGGTTGTTTGGGTATTTAACTCACGGTACCATGATAGTTCCTCCTCCTCCTCCTCCTCTTCCTCCTCCTCTTCTGCCTCCTCCGCTTTATCACTCCTCCCCCTTCGACTCACTTTTTCTGCTTTAGAAAGCATCCCCTCCTCGCCATCATCTCCTAATATAAGGTCCATAGCGGTCCTCTTTACAGTGTAACTTTGTATCCACTAACGCTCCTGAAAAATGTACTCACCAGCTTAAAGAGCAGTTTCTAACCTGTGATTCCACCATTGCAAGGCTATTTGCGAATGCTTTCTGCTATACGCACACTTTCTACTTTCGTCGTGTGAGAAAACCTCTTTGTTTTCCGCCAATCTGTATTCCCCGCCGAAACTCCTAGGCCAATCAGTACTTAGTTGATAAGTGCTTCGGTTTCTGATGATGCAAAGAAGCGAGTCTGTGATAACCTAGGGGCCCTATATCGGCACTGGTAGTGACGGAGGCGTTCGCTCTACTTGTCTTGTGCTCAAGAGTATTGTCGCATGTAAATAGGGGTGAGTGATATACGGTCTGCTTCGATCGTTTCTAATTATATTAGCTATGCATACCACCGCAGCAAATTCCTGGGAGGATGTCCGCCGCTAGCTCGAACCGCCCTCTGGAAATAACCAATTTTGGGTTTATTTGTTTATTTGTAATCATATTACATTCAGCCGCATAGCAGCCATGGCATATCCCGTACATATTTCCTCCCTGTAACATAAAGAAACAAAAGCAAAGTTGCAAGTCCTCTCCCCCCAAAAACAAATGAAACCGCCAAAAAACAACATCAACTTTTACACCCCCCCATTACTTGATTCCTTGTGATCTAAGTTCTCTGCCTCCCCCCCCACTCTGCTAATTCTGCCAACATCTGTATGGAAAAGAAAATCCATCAACACTTGTGAACATTTTTCTTCTGCAAAAACAAGAGACATTGGCAAACTGATCTTTGGCTTTTTCATTACCTTTTTGACACCTTTGTACCTATTTTCCCCCTCTTGCCCATTGATCCAAAGCCTTTTTTGTTCTCATTTCCATCTCTTACACCACTTAAACAAATGGTCTCTAGATTGATATTCATGCCCACACCACCAGCATTTCATATCTCTTCTTTTTCCAATCCACCTTAAGTACTGTGCCGTAAGTCCATGTCCTGACTTTAGCTGGTAGAACCTTGCTGCAATCATCTTTCGAGCCTTCATCACTGCACTATTTCCCCCTCTTTTAACTAAATCATACCGATAACTGTGCTTTGATTTGACTCCCATTCGAACGAGTGCCAAAAGACTTTGGGAACTTCAGAACCGAAGCAAAAAACTCCAAAGCTGATGAGAAGGACAAAATATACGTAGGTAGGTCTAGTAATGGTTTCACAAACCCGGAACCGATGTAGAAGTGAACCGCTCAATGCCAACGTGCAGATCAGATTTGATGTCCAGTAAGTTCCTCAGTCATGATCACAGGATTTATCGGACCTTCATGTTCTTATGAGGTCGCCTATTCGAGACCCCCCGAATTCGAGCTTTAGACTAAATACATGGTATATAAGTACTGAGTGCTTAAAGCATATAAATATATAAATGCCTGTAAAAGCAAAACCCATTATAACTTCACAAATCCGCACTCGGGCCAAGATTGAAACCCCGCCCCTCGCCGCATACCTATCAGATCGTTAATGGGCACTGTCTGGGTAGATAATGCACCCAGAATCCCTTCGCTTATTTTGTGAGAGATCTCCCGATCCTATTCGCCCCTCTAATTCCGCTCACCACATCCACGTGCAGCATCTGTAGGCATTATGTATTGCGTGCCTGATCTTCGTACAAATTAGAGTAAAACGGTGAAACAAAAATAATAGTACGAATGCCATGTCGCATAGTGGACATGTGTGTTACCAGCTCTTCATCTTCCACGCAAACGGCTATCCTCAACGTGCCCTATGTTCTGGAATCGCGATTTCCGTTACGTCACACTCACACGATCTCGCTCGAATCGTAGCCGTTTTCTTGGCACACCTCGCGCCTTCCCTCGGCTGGTAGCATCCGAAGATCCGCACCCAGCCATGCACGTACAACCACCAACGGAAGCTTCACGATGTCTCACGGTTCTTCTTCATAGCACGGGAGACTAAGGTTTTATATCTGAGCAGTTGCCGATAGATAGGGTCGAGCTTCCATTTCCCCACAAACCGCAGAACCCAACCGCATAGCAGAATTACCGAACGTCCTTTCTACCGACATGCTAAGGAGCCGGAGCTCTACATGAGCATGAGAAGTGCTGTGCGAGCGGATGTACCAGCCTAGCGAGGGAGCTGGCATAAGCCACTGCGCTTTATAATCTGGAAGATGCAATGGTAACGGCTCCATGATCCACTTCAGGACGACAGTGATCCGCTCGTTCCTCATAGTGAGTAAGGCTTCAACCACCGCCAATTCTAACATGAAAGAAAGTACTGCAGTGGGTGACCCGTGACCACTGCAGGGTGTTGGTGCTGGTGCTGGGCAGGGTGCGTGCGTGCAGCTGTACTGGCTCTAAAGGTAAGGAACATCCTCGGACCAGAAGTATACATCAACCCAACATCGTGAGGGAGCAATTGGAGCAGGAGCTCGTATACTCAGTGTGGATGAGTGAACCTAGCAATTCTTGACTAATAATTACGCCATTATGGTGTTGTGTGTTTCTATTTTTCTCACAGCAACAGGATCGCCACATCAAAAAAAGCTGGAAGAAAAATTGGCAAAAAGTCGTTCTTTGCGCGATCCAACTTGGCATTGAACGAAATCCTCACAAGTTTACTGTACTGAAATTTCAAAAGCCATCACATGAGGTGCACTTTACCTAATTTAACGGATCCAATTAGCCCTTGGGGAAGAACCCATACCCATCCCCCCTGTCCCCCTCCATCGATCGTTGTGGTGCCTGAGCTGTGCGTATTCCTGGCGTCACCGGTTCCTTGCCATGCCGCAAGTTGCCCATTTTTTTGCGACACACGTCTGGCTACCTGCCCCAGACTTCACGTGCATATTGCGTTGGGTCGAACTGCGCCCTGTTCTAGGTTGGTATTTCTGGCGGCGACACTTAGTTAGTTCCGAATTTTCCTTACCCCAGAGGCAGGCGGCGGACGGAAGAGGGTGACCGTGATGCGGCGGGCTCGTCTGTCTCGATCATCGAGGGTCTGGCCAACGGTGCGATGCCCACCAGGACCGCTGCCAACCGGTAATTGAGTCAGAGCTTCTCTCGTATATAAGGCCCAAAACGCTCGTTCAGCGTCACCATCACAGTCCCCAATCACCAGCTCCCTTCCCGCGGAACACTATTCTAACACCTCACATCACTCAATTACACTAAATACACCTGCCATGCCGTCGTTCGAAGACCTCCCCTTCGAGCTCGTCTCCGAGATCTTCTCGATCACTGCCGAGCTCAATGCCAACGACCCCGACACCATCACATACTCATACGGCCTCACACAAGCCCCACGCCCTCTTCAGAACAAGACCTATATCCAAAAATATGTTCGAGGTCGAGTCCCCACCGACGTGCTACGATGGAACTCAGTCGACGCAATCCGACAAGTAAATTCCCGCTGGCACCACTGGGCGTTATCGCATGCTCTCAAGGAGCTATACATCCGGCGGTGGCAGGGCGGAGAGACCTGGATGAAGCGAAACTTTGACAATACCCCCCCGGTGACTCACGTCCCCGTCGTCTACCAGAACCCATACAAGTCCGTCCGGTGCACGGCAAAGCTTTTCCACGACTACCCCTCGCTCGCACAACACGTGCGAAAGATCTGGTTTAACGGGATCTACCGCTTTGATACAATCGGAAATGTGTTCGACATCCTCGAGAACTGCGTCAACGTGCGGACTATCACAATCCCATGGACAGCACTACGCTACGGCGACTCGGAGGATTGGGACAACGTGCTTTCGTTCCCGCGACTGACGTCGCTAGAGCTCCTCGCCGTGCCACTGAAGAGCCAGGTGTGCGCTATGCCAAAGAGCCAGGTCGACACCACTGTTCTCCAGCGCTCTCAAAACTTCCGAAACCTTCGCCGGCTCAAGATCTTCGGCGACTCGAACCTCCAGCCCATCACCGACGACGACTTGGTATTCATGTCCCACACCGCCACAAACCTCGAGGAAATCCTAATCACCAATGTCTCCACAATCACCGCTCGTGGCGTCGCAGCCCTCATCTCCACCTGCAGGCACACCCTAAAGCTCCTCGAATTCATCCCGCTGGCAAAGGGCGGTTTCGAACCCCCACAAAGCAACGCGCAAGAAGAAGATCTCCACATCTGTAATCTCCTTGCCTCTTGCCCGCGCCTGCAGGACCTAGCCGTCACACTTCCCTCCGCGTGTCCAGACCTCTTCATCAACCCCGCCGTAGACTGGCACGAGACCGTCCGTGTACGCGTTGGCAGCACGGACGTCGATAACCTCGAGGCGCTCCTGGAGTCGGCGCGGATGCTGCTGGAGCAGAAGAGACGCTGCGGGAACGAGTTCGATATCGAGATTGCGGTGGGGCCATATATTTTCGAGACCAAGGCGCGGTTGGTGCACGGGAGCTATAAGGAGGCAAAGATTTTGTCGGAGATGCAGTGGGCGCCGATCGAGTTGCCGAGTGTGAAAGGGCCGTATGGGTACACGGGGTTGTATGGAGGCGGGATGAAGGGGGAGTGGAGTTGTATTTCTGAGCGAGATTTCTTGGAGGCTATCAGGAGTGGGTTGGTGCGGCTTGATTCTTAATTATACTTTCTAGGCGTTCGGGATTGCGGCTTGCTTGTTGGATGAAGTGATGCAGTTTGTTTCTAGCTATAGAGAGTGGATGGGCGGATCTTCGAGCGGATTCGGTTTTCTATAATAATTACCTGTATTTAATCATATGCCTTTTTGTCAGTCAATGAAGCTTTGGAGTTTCTATCATCAACCATATATCTCCCGCCCGTTTTCCATCGTGGAATGACACTGTACTGAGCGCAGTGGTTCCTAGTGTAACAGCATTCTGTCAAGTTGGATATAATCAGGTAAATTCCGGTGAGAATCAACGGACGAGAAGGTAGTCGGAGACGTGTGACGTCCGAACCATTGCGCTCGCTACAGATTTGATGTCGGCGTCTTTGAGGAATAATAGCTTTATTGATGGCATTCTGTGAGAATACGGCGCCGGCAGGTACCGCGAATCTGGGGAAGTCACTGTAACACAGATATCGCACGACGAAAGTTGAACTCGAGAGGATTGTGTGAAATTGCATCCGCAAGGAAAGATTAGGAATGTAACGGTGTTTATGCTGCTGTTGCTGCCTTTTTTTCGTAAGTATCGGCGACCTGATAAGTTACGTATTTGCGTCGAGTAATTATCAAGTGCCACTAGCACAGATCTTCCCCCACGTGTCTAGAGCATAGTAGTTGCCGATATCTACTTAGATACCCAGATACCATCAACCACGCGTATCTAGTGTAGGATCGGAGAATTGAAAACAGCGGGGATCGTATGGAAGTTAAGATGGCGGACGGAAGAAAAGCTTATGTTGACGTCGAGCGCGGGGACGCAGAGACGGTGGTAATAGCGGTCATACGGTGTCACTCGGCCTCTGTCTAAGTCGGGGTGTTGCACGTGTACTTGGATCGTGAGTCTCAGCATCGTCTGATGTCTTGTATGAAGATGGTGGCTGTATGAGGATATGCATCAGGACCAGGGTGATTCGTCTCATGTCAGATAGAGCATACGCGTACGCATATGGAAGATTGTACATATACGGGCCTTTGGCCCTCGAGATAGAGAGGATCAATCAAGTTAATCAACAAGTCAAAGAAGCATCCAAAGTAACACGGTGTCTCGAGCTAGTAATACCGTCTGAGAATCAAGGTACTCGATAGAAGTGGTTGGATCTATTTGACGTGCTAGGTCGGACTGGAGTTTTTCGAGGAGGAAGGGTGCAGCTTTTGGTGGGCAGATTGATAATACCTGCTGATCTGGTATGGGCGATATCTTACGGGAGCAGTAGCTTTTGGATCGTCCGGTTCGTTATTCAGGCTGCCGGGGTAGGTCCCGCCTGGATCATGCAAGATCTCCTACACGAAATCTTAGAGTCAATTCTAACAATCACTTAGGAGAGTAGGTTCTAAAAGTGTGTTGGCAATCATATGGTCATGTTCATCGCAACGAATACCGGCATCTGGACTAGAGTAACCTACAAGACCCGAAACTACTCTCGGAAGTTTCCGCTCAACAAATTCCCCCGTGGCGCAATCGGCTAGTGCGTCTGACTGTTAAGAAACATCTGCGCAATTGGGAGGTTGGTGGTTCAAGCCCACCCGGAGGAGGCGAGAATTGTGTGTTTTGGCACAACCTGAAACGCTTTTTGGTGGAGAGAGATATTAATCCCTGCTCAAATAATGTGACGGCCCCAGTGCCTCCGTGCTCCGGACAAAGACATGATTCGCCGAGAAGGCGACTGCCTCGGATATTAAGAGAGGTAAGCGTAAAAATCCAGCACCCTTTTCTTTACAGTAGTTGAGAGAAATTGTTACTTTGTTTTATGCTCCTGTTTGATGAGTGACCGCGGATGCACTGACGAAGGAGCCTCTTGTTTGCTACCTCTAGCCTTCTCCATTTCTCTCCACTCTCGACCACCTCAACCCAACGGCAAATACCTGACCAAAACACCATCTCCCAACATCTTCAAGATACCGCAAACATAATGCCTGGATGCCTGGTGTATGAACTCCCGTGTTTCCCACTACCGTATACAAGGAACAACACTAAAACTATGGCTAAGCAACTAGGCTACGATTCCTCCTGCGTAAGCCATGGATCTCCACCGTGGCCTACGCACGTTGGTTCTGTTCCTTATACCCAAGTGGATGCGGTATCTGCGTCGAGTTACCGATACGTAGAGAGCGACCTGAGTACTTGTAGGGTAGAATCCGTTCCTAAAGGCGGTTTACCGTATCTACGTCGAGATCATTACCGTAAGTTTTGCCTTCTCCTATGATACCACCGCTAGTGTTGTACATCAATAAACCTAGGAGACTCGAGACATCTCGTTTCATAGCCTATCTCAGTATTGTAGTCTCCGGTAATGGGATAGGTCTCGCTCGAGCCTTAGGATCTTGAGCTCTTACAGACTTCTTCAGTGCAGAGGTAGTGTGAAAGTGGTGGTAGAATACTTGCTTCTTTACTAGTCGGGTCATAGGCCATCACTAATCTAGACCCGAGGCTTCTCGAGATCGCTACCACAATGGGCAACATTTTCGTCGACTGTCGCAACTTTTACATAACGCACAAGAATTCGCTTCTACTGTTAGATCACAGCTATAAGTTTGATGAGACTGATGGGAGGTACTCGAGACATCTTGTCTTGCCAGTCTCAGAACCTAACCTAACCTAATGCAAGACTAACTCCTCCAATCACATGTTGATTCGGTATAGGGAGATTGTGATTAAAGCCGCAAGAAAGGTGGACGCAGGAATTGTGGACATCAAAACTAATGAACTCTGGGAGAGAGTGAAAATGCATGGCGTCAATTTTGATAGGTATTTGGGGAAGAAGACAGGAGGAGGACTTGAAATATTGAGGCAAGAATTGCAGGCTGAGAACGAGGGGGTGGTGTTGCCCCTCACCATCAACTGGATAGGAGGACCGAAAGATGTGCAGAAGAAGAAGGCGGAAGGAAAGAAAGCATCGAGGGTCGTGTTTGCGGTCAAGGATAGTAAGATGGCCGAAAAAGTTTTGAAGGCAGGTCTGAGGGCAGCAGGAGTGAAGTATGATGTGGAGAAGTTCATGAATGCCGGACCAGACTCCTTTTGTGGAGTATGCAGCAGTTGGGGACATGTTGAGGCAAAGTGTAGATCTTTGAAGATGCCGGCGTGCATGTTGTGCATGGGGAGACATTTGACGAAGGATCATAAGTGCAACGTGGTAGGTTGCAAAGCTAATGCAGGACAGAACTGCACCCATAATGTCGACAAGTGTGTCAACTGCAAGGGAAATCATATTGCGAAAGCCAATTGTTGTGCTAAGAAACAAGAGGCTATGAAGATGGCAAGAGAAGAAAGATGTACCTGGAAGGAGAGAGAAGGGGAATGTCGAAATGTGACAACTGATCAACAGAAGAAGCCAGATCATACAGAGGATGGGGGACCATCGACTGCAGCAGCGGAAAAGAAAGCTCAGGATGACGAGCAAACAGGAAAGAAGCCCGAAGTCCAGGTCGAAGTGACCCAAGAGACGGAAGGAGAATCTTCTAATGCAGGGACCAAAGAAACCCCCATGACACAATGGTGAAGTGCATAATGCATAATTGTTGGAGGGGGTATGATGCTACTATGATGGCGTTGGAGAAAGGAATTGTTTGGGGGGCGGATGATGTGATAATGCAAGAACCATATGAGGAAAGAGAGGGATACAACATCAGCCACCCAGGGTATGAATTGGTCAGAGGAGGACGAACTATGACTGCGTTAAGGAGAGATACACACCTGGAGTTTTCAGAAGTGGATAAGGGGGGAGACGGAGATGTACAGGTGTTTGATATAAAGTACCCGACGGGTAGAAAGATGAGATTGGTGAATGTGTATGATCAGCTGAGACAAGTGGGGGGAGTAAGAAGTCAAGGCAGACCAGCACAGACAGCAAGATGGATCGAGATTATGGAGCAGGAAAAGGTTCTGTTGGGAGGAGATCGGAATGCTCACAGTGATAGATGGGATCCACAATGCCCACCAAAACGAGATGCAAACTTTTTGGAAAATCTTATGGATGAGTACGATTTGATCGACGTTACGGATAGGGAAGGAACCCATATGAATACCAGAAATGGTGAGACTTCGGGATCGTTTATTGACTTTTTTATTACTAAAGCCTCAATGGCTGATAGATTAGAAACTTCAACAGATTTGGCAACTACTTCGGATCACGCGATTGTGTGTGCCCAGTTTAGATGGGACAAAGGGGAAGGAGTCAAAGTGTCATGAAAAATTACATCATGGGATATCGATGGGCTCAAGTCAAAGGAGGAGGAAGAAAATTATAAAAAAGCACAAAAAGAGTGGAAGGATAAGAGCTCAAAGAGACCGGTTCTGGATGAGAAAAGCAGCGAGGATGAAATACAGATGGAGGCTGAGTGGATACAGTGAAATTTTGTTAATCATCTTAACAGGTGCTGCGAAAAGGTTAAGGTTTGCGCGAGATCTAAGAGGTGGTGGACGGCAGAGATCGCGGAAAACCGGAAGATTTTGGGATTGATGAAGAGAGCCAGAAAGGAAGGGGACGCATCGCAGCAACAAGTTAGGAAGTAGCGGAGCAACAAGGTTGGAAGCAGCGGAGCAACCTCAGAAGAATGATCCGACAGTCGAAAACGGAGATGTGGAGGAAGTTTCTGACTTCAGCCACAAGAGATCAGGTCTGGCAGGCGTTGAGATATATGTAACCAGGCAGACAACAAATGATGAAAGCTTTGAGATCCAGGAGTGGGGAGGTGGTGGAGTCCTGGCAGGAAAAAGCAGAAATAACAAAAGAGGAAGCGTTTCCGAAACCTCTGAAGGGTGTGGAGAGAAAGGCCGAAGAAGAGGGAGGAGAAATGTGGAAAAAGATTACTGATGAAGACATCCGAGAGGCTCTGTTTAATCAGTCGGTTCAGAAGGCACATCAGCAAAAAACATTTCCAGCCGGGCGGGATGGCTCCGTGAGAGTGCACGCGCTCTGTCAGAGCCGTCATAGACTCCCTGGTGGCGGATTATTCCGCGCCCGGCGTCAATACCACGCGTCACATGGCATATCACCCTCCGATCGCTGTTTTGCCATTTCTTCTTGCTCTGTCGGTCTCCTATTTTAAACAAACACTCTGGCGTTGTGGGCAACTGTGACCATACGTCCGAATGGGTTCATTTGGTACACGCTTGCATCGGGATTGCAATGCAATGGGTGACGCTGCGACAATCTCTCCTCGCGTTCCTTCTTCATTAAGCTCGAGGAGCATAGGAATAAGGTGAGAAGATATGATACTACCCGGCCGTGAGGATCCACGCAATTGCGTGGATACACGAAACCTCGGACAGAGTGAGTGAGTCCAAAAGTTGGGAAAAATAGAGTGTGAATTTTCATTGTATGATAAGAGGAGAAGGAAATGAGATGATGTCTATCTACTCGGGGGTCTGCCAAATATATACTCCCCGTCACTCCGTTACCCCTGTATCTCCGTACAACCGCTGTCGTTCCTTGAAGATGCACTTGACCGAGCGTGCTTGAGATGCACTTGAAGACGGTGATCGAGTGAACTCAGAGATGCACTTGGAGACCGTGATTGAGCGAGTTTGGAGATGCCCTTGGAGGCCGTGATTGAGCGAGTTTGGAGATGCTCTTGGAGGCCGTGATCGAGCGAGATTGGACGAGTACTTGGAGGCGGTCGATGGACGGCGCGCCGAGACTCTATTCATCAGTTAGTTAACTCGCAACTGTGGGAATGTGACAATGTGACTTCACCTTTGAGCCCTCATGGAGAGCTGGCTGATGGCGGTCGATCATGTAGGAGGCATGCCAGAAGCTGAAGCTACATTCAGCGGTCAACTC
>Ga0307515_10011951_pt1 | contig 16399 bp, 18 predicted proteins | sample 17_EM_MG_FD_194513 | JGI IMG/M metagenome (GOLD analysis project Ga0307515, IMG submission 194513) | Populus trichocarpa ectomycorrhiza microbial communities from riparian zone in the Pacific Northwest, United States - 17_EM | ecosystem: Host-associated > Plants > Roots > Unclassified | place...
CTCGTCCAGGGGTTGCTGCGGCGGGCGCGACACCCAGTCGATGGCGTTTTTCAGCACGCCTGGAACCGAATAGTTGTATTCGGGCGTGGCGATAACAAGCGCATCCGCCTCGGCGATTTCCCGCCGCAGCTCCTCGACGCTGCCTGGAAAGGCCTGTGTTCGCAGGTCTTCGTTGAAGGGCGGAATCTCGGCGAGACGGTCGAAGCACCGGAATTCCACGTCGCGAGGAAGCAATTCCGCACAAGCCCTCAGCGCAGCGCTGTTGAAGGAGCCCGTCCGCAGGCTTCCTGAAATGCCGAAAATTCTCATGCGCTTTTCCTCTGATGGATCGTCGTTGCTGCCCGTCATGAGGGCGGTCTCAGCCGGTGGATTCGCGCTCGGTCGAGGCACTAGGGCACCAGGTATTCCAGCTCGGGCGTTCCAGTTGGAACGTATCGGTCGAGCGCGCGTACCACCCACTGCCATGAAGACGGGCGATGAGGTCGAGGCGCGGCGTGTCGATGTGGGCGCGGCGCGGGTCCAGCACGTATTCGTCGGCCACATGCGCCGTCAGCACCCGGCCCACCACCAGCACCTGCTCGGGGCCTGTTACGAGGCTGGTCACGACCTGGCACTCGAAGGAAACAGGGCTCTCGGCGATGCGCGGCGGTGCGACAGCGATCGATGGCGTGGCCGACAGGCCGGCGAGATCGAGCTCGCTGACGTCGGCGGGTGCGTCCATGCAGGTCGTATTCATGGCTTCCGCCAGCGCCCGGGGAACGAGATTGACGACGAACTCGCCGGTCTCGAGCACGTTGCGCGCCGTGTCCTTGAAGCCGCGCTTCGGGTCGCGCAGGATACCCAGCACCACCGTCGGCGGCTCGCTGCCGACGACGTTGAAGAAGCTGTAGGGGGCGGCGTTGACGATGCCGGCCCGCGACAGCGTCGTCACCCATGCGATCGGGCGCGGCGTCACCGTCGAGGCCAGCACCTTGTAGGCGATATCAGGCGCGAGGTCCGTCAGGTCGAACCGCATCACGCACCAGACCCGAAAGCGGACACGGCGCGCTTCGCAGCCACATCAACGCTGAGCGCGAAGATGTCGGGCCGCGCATAGTGGCCGGTCACATCGAAATCGAACTTTGCAGCCGGAATAGAGGCGATGTCGATATCGGCATAGAGGATCGTCTCGCCGTCGAAATCAGGTCCGGCGATGACCTTGCCCAGCGGATCGACGATTGCGCTGCCGCCACGCATCAGCACCGTGTCCGGCTCGTCGCCGAGCGCACATTCGTGCTCCGGCGGGTAGGCCGAGCGGCGGATATGCTGGCAGGCGGTCAGGACATAGCAACGCCCCTCGAGCGCGATGTGGCGCATGGAGGGAAGCCAGCTGTCGCGGTCGTCTGCGGTGGGCGCGCAGTAAATGGAGATGCCCTGTGCGAACATGTGCATGCGCAGCATCGGCATGTAGTTTTCCCAGCAGATGACGGCGCCGATGCGGCCGAGCGGCGTGTCATGGACGGACATGGTCGAACCATCGCCAAAACCCCAGATCAGCCGCTCGCCGGCGGTGGGCATCAGCTTGCGGTGCTTGCCGACGACGCCCTTTGCGCCGTCAAGGAACAGCGCGGTGCAATAAAGCGTGCCGCCGTCGCGCTCGATGATGCCGATCACCACGAACATGGCGGTGTCGGCGGCAGCTTCCGCGATGAGCGCGATCTCGTCGCCTGCGAGATCGACCGCGTTCTCGTGATAGCGCCTGAACGCCTCGCGCCCCTCCGGCTTGCGCATGCCGATCGGGCAGCCAAAGCTCTCGCCCTTCGGATAACCTCCCAGAAACGCCTCCGGAAAGACAACGAGCCTCGCCTTGGCCGCGGACGCCTCGCGGATCAGCGCAGCGGCCTTGCGGGCGGAGCCGGCCGCGTCGTCGGGCATGGATGCCGCCTGTACGACGGCTGCCTTGTAGCTGGTCATGCGATGGTCCTCCTGGGTGCGACGTGGAGCAGGCAGACGGCCTACACCGCCACGACGGGATGGCGGATGGTGCCGATACCCTCGACACAGGCGACGACGACGTCGCCCGGCCACAGCCATTCCTGCGGATCCCGTCCGGCGCCGACACCGGCGGGCGTGCCGGTAGCGATGATGTCGCCCGGCTCCAGCGTGATGCCGGCGGAAATATCGGCGATCAGGTCGGCGACCTTGAACAGCATCAGAGCGGTGTTGGAGCGCTGCTTCTCCTTGCCGTTGACGGTCAGCCACAGGTCGAGCGTCTGCGGATCGGGAATCTCGTCGGCCGTGACGATGCAGGGCCCGAACGGCGCGAAGGTGTCCTGGCCCTTGGAGTAGATCCACTGGCCAGCACGGCGGTTGTCGCGGGCCGAGACGTCGATCATCACGCTATATCCGAACACATGTGACAGCGCGTCCTCCTTTGCCACGCCCTTGGCGCGCGAGCCGATGACGACGGCAAGTTCGACTTCCCAGTCGAGCTGTTTCGTCAGCGCTGCGTTATGCTCGATCGGCACGCCGGGTCCGACCACAGACGTCGGTGGCTTGGAGAAGATCACCGGCTGCGTCGGCAGTTCCTTTGCCGTGTCGAGCGCGCGGCTCGATTCGTCGACGTGCTCGACATAGTTGAGCCCGATGCCGAAGATGTTCTTGCGTGGACGCGGGATGGGCGCCAGCAGCTGGATATCGCCGAGCGGGCGGGAAACGCCAACCGGGAAGCGGTCTTTATGGTCGCCCAAAAGTGCCGAAAGCGCTGTTGCGGCCAAAGGACCGAGGTCGATGAGACCTTGCATCGACGCCGGAAAAGATACGCCGGCGGCCCTGCCGAGCGCTTCGATATCCACGACATTCTCGCCGACAACAGCGCCGAGACGGGCCTCGCTCTCGATGGAGGAGCGGTAAGTTATGAGACGCACGGGCGGTTCCCTCAGTTGATCGGCTGGTGGCCGCCATTTTCGCCGAACGCTTCCTCGCGGTAGAGGCCGAGCGCACGCATGGCGGGCAGGTCATTGAAAGTGAACAGGCAGGCGTCGTCGCCGGCCGAATTGTTGCCATGCTCGTGCCACGCCCAGGACGGCACGCAGAAGATGTCGCGCTCCTTCCAGTCGAGCCGCTGGCCGGCGACGATCGAATAGCCGCTGCCCTTGCAGCACTGGTAGACGATGCTGCCGGTATGGCGATGGGCCTTGGTCTTCTCGCCCGGCCGCAGCATCTGCATGGCGGCGCCGATGGTCTGCATCACGGGGCCGCCGGTGACCGGGTTGATATAGTTCATCATCACGCCGTCGAACTCGGATCCGTCTGTGGCCCGGGCAAAACGCTGCAGCGCCTCGTAGGTCGGCGCCCATTCGTATTTCAAGAGCGGCGAATAGTCCTTGGACCAGGTGCCGGTGGAAGGGACGAGCCCCGGATTGCCCCAGGCTCCGGTCACGTCGTCAACGGGATAACCGACCTTCTGCTGGAGGTCGGGATGCACGCCATAGAAATTCGCCTCGAGCGCGTTGACCAGCGGGATATCAAGCCCGTCCTGCCAGATGCAGGTCGTGCCGCTCGCATCGACGCCGTGCTCGTGCCAGGTGCCGTTGGGCGTCAGCACGAAATCGTTCGCGCCGAGGCTCATCCTGTGTCCGTCGACGATGGTGTAGGCGCCGGTGCCTTCCATGATGAAACGAAGGGCCGAGGCTGAATGCGCGTGCGCGGACGCCACCTCGCCGGCGTTCATCACCTGCAGGCCGGAATAGAGCCAGCCGACCGCGGCTGTAACGTCGCGGCGGCCGGGATTGGCGAGAAAGATGACGCGCCGGCCCGCCTTCTCCGGCGTCACCAGTTCGACCGACTTCAGCACCTTGTCGCGCAGGTCGGCATAACGCCAGATCATCGGCACCGATGCCGATGCCGGCTGCCAGGGCTCGATCTTGTTGGCCACCGTCCAAAGCGCCCCGGCTTCCAGCCTGTCCAGCTCGGAATAATATCGGAGCAGTTCAGGCGTATCTGCGACGTTGGCACGCCCGGCGACATCCTCGCGGTAAAGATCCCGCGGCTGCTCGTTCTGCTGTTCCATCGATCTGCCTCCTCAATGAACGACACGCCTGACCCGTGGTCAGGTCACCACTGTCGCTTGGTTGAATTCCTCGCTGTCCCAACTCCGGGTCGCGAGGGTGCGGTGAAGCGCCTCCACCGCTCGGACCACGTCGGCGAAGCGAACGTAGAGCGGCGCAAAGCCGAAGCGGATTCCGTCCGGCGCGCGGAAGTCGCCGATGACGCCCTCGGCCGCCAGCGCGCGCATGACAGGCAACCCGTGCTCGCAACGAAGAATGACATGGCTGCCGCGTTTTGCCGGATCACGCGGCGAAGCCACCGCGAGCCCGTATTCCGCGCAGGTCTGCTCCACCAACGATATGAAGAAGCTTGTGAGTTCCCGCGACTTGCCAAACAGCGCCGGCCGGTCGACCTCGCTCCACAATTTCAGGCTCTCGTCCAGCGCCGACAGGCTGAGGATCTGCGGCGTACCGCAGACGAAGCGGCGTATGCCTTCAGCCGGGCGATAGTCGGGGGCGAAGGCGAAGGGCGACTGGTGTCCCATCCAGCCTGACAGCGGCTGCCGCCCGTGCAACAGATGACGCGGCGAGACCCAGCAGAAGGCGGGCGCCCCCGGTCCGCCATTCAGGTATTTGTAGGTGCAGCCGACGGCAAAGTCCGCGCCGCTGCCGTTCAGATCGACCGGAACCGCGCCGGTCGAATGTGACAGGTCCCAGATGGTCAGGGCGCCCATTGCTCCAGCGGCCCAATTGATGCCAGCCATGTCCTCGATCGCGGCACTGCGGTAGTGGACATGGCTGAGCACGACAGCGGCAACGGAGGAATCGATAGCCTTAAGCAGTGATTGCCCTGTATCCACGGCACGCAACGTGACGCCGGGCACCAGTTCCGCCAGCCCCTGCGCGATGTAGTTGTCGGTCGGGAAATTGTCCCCCTGCACGACGAGCACCCGCCGCTCCGGCCGCATGGCCAGCGCAGCCGCCATGCACTTGAACAGGTTCACCGACGTGCTGTCGCCGACGACGACTTCGCCCTGCCTTGCGCCGATCAGCGGGGCAATGCGGTCGCCGACGATCTCCGGCAGCCGGAACCACTCCGCGCCGCCCCAGCTGCGGATCAGGCCATCGGCCCATTCCTGCTTCAGCACGCGCTCCATGCGCTCTGCGACTGCGCGCGGCATCGAGCCCAGCGAATTGCCGTCGAGGTTGATGGTGTCCTCGCTCAGCAGGAAGCGCTCGCGGAAGTGGCCGAGCGGGTCGGCGCGGTCACGCGCCTCGGCCTCTGCGCGCGCGGCGCGAAAGGCGATCTCGGCGCCTGACGCCATGGCCGAAGATGGGGGCAGCGTGCTCATCTTACGATGTGACCTCCGCACCCGAGCTGGCGGCCATGTCGTGACGCAGCTCCCACAGTTCCGGAAAGAACATGTGTGCCGCAGACGCGGCCAGATAGTCACGGCCGATGGTGCCGCCGGTACCGCGCGTGCGCATGCCGATCTGGCGGCGCACCATCAGGATGTGGTTCTGGCGCCATCCGGCAACGCGGCGGTCGAGCTCGATAGCGCCTTCGGCCAGGTTGAAGTAATCGAACGACCGCCAGCGGTCGCGGTAGATTTCAGCCAGTGACCGGCCCGAACGCGCGATCGCATCGAAGAAGGCCGCGCGCAGCGTGCGCGTCGTCGCCTCGATCATCCCCGGCCACGCATTCTCGACACGCCGTACATACTCCTCGCCGGCGATCTCGTGCAGGCCGCAAAGCACCTCGAGTTCGCGGAACTGACGCGACTGCAGGCCGGAGGCGCCGGTCAGCTCGCGGCGAAACTCCAGGAAGTCGGCGGATGACATCGTCTCGAGCACGACCCAATGCGCCTCGGCGAGGCGCATGATTTCGCCGATCCGCTTCAGCAGCCAGGTCGCCTGTGTCAGTTCGCCCGCATCGAGATGCGGAATGACGCGCTTCATGTCGAACAGGATCTGCTTGAACCAGATCTCAAGCGAATGATGGGTGGTGATGAAGATGTGCTCTTCGGGATGATCCGTGATCTGCTGCAGCGAGGTCAGCAGACGGTCGAGCTGAAGGTGCGCTTCATAGCTGAATTGCTGGGCGTTCAGTTGGTCCGACAAGGCGAGTTCCTCACTGTAATGCGCCCGACAGCGGCAACTGAGCGGTCGAGCGGAATTCGGGGATGGCGGCCGGGCGATATCGGCCGATACTGCAACCGCGAAACTACTCCGCGGTTGCAAGCCTGATGAAGCGGGGCGTAAAGGGCCGCCGCTCCGGCATCTTCAGGTGCCGGTCTTGACCTTGACCTCGGCCACCTCGTCAGCGGTAATTTCCTTCTTTTCCACGAAGGTGCCGTTCTCGACCTGCCAGCCGACGAACGGCGTCGTGACGTCGCCGAACTCGTCATGCCGCAGCGCGCCGGTGGCTCCGACATAGCGGATGCTCTCGCCTGCGTTCAGGCGCTTGATCGCCTCGCTGAAACCTTCGACCGTGGCTGGGATGGGCGTTCCGGCCGGATCGGTAACGCGCGAGATCGCTGCCGCTATGGTCTTTCCGTCGGTGTAGTTGCCGGCCGCCACCATCGCGAGAGCGATGACGCTGGCCGCATCGAAACCGGAGTCGCGGCCCGGCCCGGGGCCTTTTCCGGCTGCAATTCCGTAGCGCTTTTCGTAGGTCTCGTAGAAGATCGCGCGGCTGTTGAGCTGCGGTGCGCCGGGCGTCAGATACCAGGCGTTCTTCAGATATTGCTCTCCGACCTGCTCTATCAGCTTGGCGTCGTTCATCCCCAATGGGAACACGAACTTGTCAGGACCGCCGAGCGCGATCCAGTCGCGCAGGATCTTTGCGCCGTCGACCGGGGAGGCGATGACATAGGCACCCTCGGGGTCGGCCTTCAACGCCTTGTTGACCTCGGGCCGGTAGCTGGGCTGCTCGGCATTGTAAGTCACCTGCTCGGTGATCTCGCCGCCCAGGCCCTTGAAGGTGGCGATGAACTGTTTGGAGAGGTTGTTGCCCCAGTCATTGTTCAGGTTGACGACGACGAGCTTGCGCAGCCCGGTGTCCCAGGCAAGCTTGGCTGCGGCGACCGCCTGCAGCGCATCGGAAGGCTGCATACGGTAGAACAGTCCCTTGAGCTTGCCCTCGCGCGCCATCTGCGTGAAGGTCGGCGAAGTCGAGGCCGAAGCAATCACGAGCGCGCCGGCATCCACCGTGACGGAGGACAGGACCGGGCCGGTCACGCCCGACGAGATCGGGCCGACCAGCGCCGCCACCTTGTCGAGATCGATCAGGCGGCGCGCGGCATCCACGCCCACGGAAGGCTGGGTCTGGTCGTCGCGGACGATGTAGCTCAGCTCCTTGCACGCGCCGACATGCCAGCCGGCCTTGTTCATCAGCTCGACCGACAGCGAAGCGGCATCGCTGATCGGCGGACCGAAGGTCGCATAGGAACCGGTCAGGGACAGCACTGCGCCGATCTTGGCCGGGCAGGCCTGCGCCAGCCCCGGCAGCGCCAGCGCGGCGACGCCGGCCAGCAGCATTATTCTCACGTTACTCATTTCAGGTACTCCCACATTCGCCTCTGGTTGTTATTGGTGTCCGTGACGGTCGCCTGCCCGGCAGATCTGCTGCCTAGGCTTGCGCCGCCATCTCGTTTTGGTTGTATCGCATGATGCTTCCGTGCCGCCCGGTACGGTCCGACTCAAGCTCGTAGCAGTCACCTGCCGGGCCGGTACGCCGGGCGCAGATGTCGGCAAGCGTCGTGCGTTCCTCGTTGGTCAGGGCGATGTCGAAGACCCTCGCGTTGCGGGCGAGGTTGCGCGTCGAGTTGGCCCCGACGACGCAGCCGGCGATGCCTGGCCGGTCGAGGGTCCAGCGCAGGGCGACCTCGCCCGGCCCCACACCCTGCCGGTCGCCGATCGCCTTCAGCGCCCGCAACAGCTCCTGGAAGAGATCCCAGCCGCCGAAATCCTCTATGATCAGCTTGTATTTGCGCAGGCTGCGGTTGGCAAAATCGTCGAACGGTTCCGGCTTGCCGATCCAGTCGCTCGAGATGAACCCGCCCAGCAGATGGCCATAGGTCACGACGGATATGCCGTGCCGGCGACACAGATCGAGCTGCTGCCGCTCCGGCCGGTTGTCCACCAGCGAATACTGAAGCTGGTTGAGCGCTATCGGCACGCCGGCGGCAAGCAGAGCGTCCATCTGCGCGGTCGAGAAGTTGGTCGTCCCGATATGCCTGATCTTGCCCTCGTGGCGCAGATCCGCAAGCACCAGCGCTGTCTCCACCGCGCCAGGCACCCTGGCGTTCCACCAGAAGAACTGCACGGCGTCGAGCGTTTCGACGCCGAGCCGCTTCAGCGAACGCTCGATGATCTTCACCGTGTCGGCGCGCTTGAGCTCCGGAAGCGCGTCCCAGTCGGGCACGTATTTCGTGTGGATCTGGATCTTGTCAGCCAGTTCGGGATAGGCGCGCCGGAAATCGCCGATCAACTCCTCCACGCCGGTATAGTGATCGGCGCAGTCGAAGCTGGTGATGCCGGCCTCGACGAAGGCGGCCATGTCATCGATGGCTTTTTCCCGGTCGACGTCTGCATTGTGTCCGGCCGCGAGATGCCAGCCGCCCTTCAAAATACGCGAGATGCTGTATCCGGGCCTGATTTCGATGCGTTCGATGGTCATGAGCGCACACCCTCCGCCTGGAGCGGCACTGCGGTGGAGGTGGAGTGACTGAACCTGCGCTTGCTGAGGCGCGTGATACGGAAACGGCTGGGGCAGTTTGGGTCCGGGCAGGCGACGTCGGTATCCGTGCTCATCCAGTCGTTCGGATGGGTTTCGCGCTGCTTGGCCGCAAGCAAGGGCATGATGGCGGACAGGGAGTAGATGGAGAAACCCTGGCCGGCAGGCAGGCAAAGCATTTCCCCGCGCAGCTCGAAGGAGTCGCCGACCACCGCATTGCACCAGAGCCGGGCGCCCTCGGGCGCCACCACCACGACCTTGAGGTCGTAGAGCTCGAAGGAATCGTCGTGCGCGGCACTCATCACGCGACGTCCGAGCGGCTGGCGTCGGCATCGATCACCGAGCCGGCAATCTCGAAGAACCGGCAGATGTCGTGTTCGATCGCAGCGCGCACCGCCTTCGGATCGCCGCTGCGCATGGCGGCGATTGCCTCCAGATGGTGCAGCGACGGCCCGCCCTGCACGTCGAAATATTCGACGGACCGGCGAATATAAGGGCCGATCTGAAGCCACAGGCTGTCGATGATCGGCGGCAGCACGCGCGACCCGGAGAGGCTATAGAGCCGTTCGTGGAAAGCACGGTTCTGCGCAACGGTCTCTTCGACGCGCTTGGCGCTGTCTGCTTCGACTTCCTGCAAGACGAGGCGCTCCAACTCGTCAATGTCGGCTGATGTCATACGCGCGGCGGCGAGTTCTGCTGCAAGCCCCTCCACGGCAAGACGCACCAGGCGAACATCTTCCAGCGCGGCCCGGTCGAGTGTCGGGACAACGGCGCTGCGGTTCGGCAAGGCCGAAAGCGCCTTTTCGGCGACGAGCTGCCGGATGGCGTCGCGCACAGGCTGAGCGCTCGTGCCGAAGGCGCTCGCAAGCTCGATGATCGTAAGCTGCTGTCCGGGATTGAAATGCCCGCTCATCAGCAGCCCGCGCAGCTGCTCATAAACCCGCCGGTGAATGGGATCGTTTGCCACAGGAACCACACCCAAAGTGTCTTTGGCCACCACGTTCGTCTCCACTTCATTTCTGCTTGCTATCTTTAATATTTGATCATAGATAGAAGATCTCAAAATATAACGCAACAAAAATCTGCGAGGGGTGCGAATGCTGGAACTGGCCAATGTGGCGAAGCATTTCGGAGGACTACGCGCCGTCGACGACGTCAGCTTCGTCCTGCGGCAGGGCACGATCAGCGGCCTCATCGGCCCGAACGGCGCCGGGAAGAGCACGCTGTTCAATACGATAGCGGGTGGGTTCAGGCCGACGGGCGGCGCGATCAGTTTTGATGGCAAGCGCATCGACGGGCTTCGCCCCGACCGCATCTACGCGAACGGCATCGCGCGCACGTTCCAGATCCCACGGCCCTTCGGCGCCATGTCGGTCATGGAAAACATGCTGGTCGCACCAACAGGGCAAAGCGGCGAAAAGTTCTGGAATCCACTCTTTAGAAATGGCCGCGTGAGAGCCGAAGAGCGGGCGTCCCGCGACAAGGCAACCGAGATCCTGGAATTCGTGAAGCTTGCCCGCCTCGCAGACCAGCCTGCCCGCAATCTGTCCGGCGGCCAGCTGAAGCTCCTGGAACTCGGCCGCTCGCTGATGTCGGACCCGAAGCTGATCCTGCTTGATGAGCCGGGAGCCGGCGTGAACCCGACCTTGCTCGGCGATATCATCGACCGCATCGCGCAGCTCAACGCACGCGGTGTCACCTTCCTCATTATCGAGCACAATATGGATCTGGTGATGAACCTCTGTCGGCCCGTCATCGTGATGGCGGCCGGCAAACTGCTGATGCAGGGAGAGCCGCAGGACGTTCGCAGCGACCCCCGGGTTCTCGAAGCCTATCTTGGAGGTGCCGCGTGACCGCAACCGAACCGCATCTTGTCGTCGAGCATCTGGTCGCGGGCTATGTCCCCGACGTGCCGATCCTGCGTGGCGCCTCGCTGCTTGTGCACCCCGGCGAGCTCGTCACCGTGCTGGGGCCGAACGGCGCCGGAAAATCGACCCTGATCAAGGCCATTGCCGGCATGGTGCCCGTGAAGGAAGGCGACGTGCGCGTATCGGGCAAGAGCATCCGCGGCATCGCCACGCATGCACTCGTCGGAGCCGGGGTGGCCTACGTGCCCCAGACCAACAACGTCTTCACGCGCCTCTCGGTCGAAGAGAATCTGGAGCTTGGCTGCATCTCGGACATTCCGCGGACGCGCGAGCGGATCGAGGAAACCTACCGGCTGTTTCCCGATCTCGCCAGGCTGCGCCGGCTGGCGGCGGGGCGTCTTTCGGGCGGGCAGAGGCAAATGGTGGCGGTCGGCCGGGCGCTGATGGCGCGCCCCAGCCTCATCATGCTCGACGAGCCCTCGGCCGGCCTGTCGCCGAAGATGACCGACATGGTTTTCCAGAAACTGCTGGAGGTCCGCGCCGGCGGTGTCACCATCCTTCTCGTCGAGCAGAACGCCAAGGCAGCACTCGCCATCTGCGACCGCGGTTACGTGCTGGCAGAAGGTCGCGACCGGTTCACCGGTACGGGTGCGGAACTGCTCTCCAGTCCGGAAGTCGGCGAACTTTATCTGGGCTCCAAATCGAGGCTGGCGTCATGATGCAGCTACTGGTCGACGGCATCGTAGCCGCCTCCTTCATAACGCTCGGCGTCATCGGCCTGAGCATGGTTTTCAACATCCTCAACTTCCCCTCCTTCGCCCAGGGTGACCAGATCACCACCGGCGCCTACATGGCGCTGGCGATCGCAACGCTGTTCGGCTCGGCAGGGTCTGCCGGCGGGCTGAGCGTCGGTTGGTGTGTGATCATCGCGCTGCCATGCGCGATCGTGCTGAACTCGCTGCTGGCGCTTGGCATCGACCGCGCCATCTATCGGCAGCTGCGCCTTCGCGGCGCCTCGCGCATCAGCATGATCATGGCCTCGTTCGGCGTATCGCTCATGCTGCGCAACGTCATCGTGATGTTTGCCGGCCAGGACCCGCATTTCTTCACCTTCGACATCCAGCCGGCGCTGCGGTTCTGGGGCATCCGCATTGCCGTCAACGAACTGATCGTCGTCGGCGTCACCATCGTCCTCGTTCTTTGCCTGCATCTGTTCCTGTCCCGGACAACCCTCGGCAAATCCATGCGAGCGGTGGCCGAGAACCCGTCGCTGGCGCGTGTGAACGGCATCGACGTCGATCGTGTCATCCGCTGGACGTGGATCATCGGAACCGGACTGGCGACTGTCGCCGGCGTCCTGCTCGGCTTCACCGTCCAACTGCACCCCTTCATGGGCTTCGAGCTGCTCCTGCCCATGTTCGCGGCGCTGATCGTCGGCGGGATGACGAATATCTACGGCGTCCTGCTGGGCGCGCTGCTGATCGGCCTCGTCGAAGGACTGACGGTCGAATATCTCGCCCCTGAATACCGCCAGGCGGCGCCGTTCGCCGCCATCATTCTGGTGCTCCTGTTCAAGCCGCACGGCATATTTGGGGAGAAAGCGTAATGGATATCGCCTCTTATCTCGTCTTCTTCTCGGTGGTGGCAGGCATCTACGCCATCACCACGCTCGGCCTGAACCTGCAATGGGGGTTCACCGGCATGATGAACGTCGGCGTCGTCGGCTTCTTCGGCGTCGGCGCCTATGCGGCCGGACTGCTGACCGGCCCGGACTATCCGGATTCGCTGGGCGGTCTCGGCCTGCCGCCGGTCATAGGCTATCTCGGCGCCATGCTGGCGTCCGGTATCGTCGCCTTCATCGTCGGCCTGCTGACGATTCGGCTGCGGCACGACTTCCTCGCCGTTGCGACCTTCGGCATCGCCGTCTGTATCCAGATGCTGGCGATGAACCTGAAGCCGCTCACGCGCGGTTTTGACGGCATGCACAGCCTGCCTCGCCCGTTCGCGTCGATGGCCGCGACGCCATTCCTGTCCAACCTCTACTTCCTGATCATGGTGCTGGCCATCGGGGGCGCATTGCTGTGGGCGCTGGAACGGTTGGTGCGCTCACCCTGGGGGCGCGTGCTGCGCGCCATTCGCGAGGACGAGGAAGCCAGCGCGGCACTTGGCAAATATGCCATATCCTACCGGCTCCAGACCTTCGTGCTCGGCTCGATGCTGATGGGTCTTTCAGGTGCGCTCTACGCCAGTTTCATGGGCTTCATCAGCCCGCAGGACCTGCTGCCGATCTTCACCTTCCAGATCTTCGTGATGCTGATCGTCGGCGGCAGCGGCAACAATTTCGGCGCGGTCGTCGGCGCGGTGGTGATCTGGGCGCTGTGGACGCTTTCCGAAACGGTGCTGGCCGCCTTCCTGCCGCCCGAACTCGAGCGTCAGGCCTCTGCCATTCGCGTCGTGTTCGTCGGGCTGATCCTGGTGCTCATGCTGCTCTACCGCCCGCAGGGCCTGCTGGCCGAGCGGCGCAACATTTCCGCTTCCCCTGCTTCGACATCGGAGAAGACATGATCATCCACGACATCTCGCCGGTAGTTCACGCCGACATGCCGTGCTGGCCGGGCGACATGCCCTTTGCGGCCAAACGCGTGGCGCGCATCGAGGACGGGTCCACCGTCAATGTCTCCAGCATTGTCATGTCGAGCCATGTCGGTTCGCACGCCGATGCCCCCCTTCACTACCGCGCCGACGGCGTTTCGATCGCCGAGGTGGCGCTGGAGCCCTTCATCGGCCGCTGCCATCTCGTCGATGCGCGTGCGGGCACCGGCGCGACGATCGGGCTCGAGGTTCTCCCGCAACTGCCGGAGCGGGTCGAGCGCGTATTGATCCGGCAATATGACCGCCAGCCGAACCAATGGGATCCGCACCTCAGGGGCATCGACCCTGCGCTGGTCTTCGAGCTCGCGCGGCGTGGCGCAAGGCTGATCGGAATGGATGCGGCCTCGGTCGACCCCGCTGATTCGAAGACGCTTCAGGCGCATCACGCCCTTGACGCCCACGACATTCGCATCATCGAAGGCCTGCTGCTCGACGACGTGGCGGCGGGCGAATATGAATTGGTGGCACTGCCGCTCAAGCTCGCCGGCTGCGACGGCGCCCCCATTCGCGCAATTCTGCGCTCACCATCCATGGCGGGCCGTGGCTCTGAGCGGGCTTGATCCGATTTCCACATGCAGTTGAGCAGAACCCGTTTGCTTCCTTGAAGCTTTCAATTTATCCTCCAAGGATAATTCTGTCTTCAAGACTCACACGTCCTTGCGGCAAACTATTTATTCCTGAGGGTTAAATGCTCACTGCCGAACAGCTGCGGGCCGCGCGCGCGTTGCTCAGAATCGAACAGAAGGAACTGGCTGAGCGGTCCGGTGTGTCGCTGCCGTCGATCAAGCGGCTGGAACAGATGGATGGCCCATTGACTGCAACCCGCGTCAGCACTCTGGAGGCAATCCGCCTGGCTTTGGAAAACAGAGGCGTCATATTTCTTGATGCGGGTGTGGCTGTGAATGGTGGCCCCGGCGTCCGTCTGTCGGCAGCGAAAGCGCCGTCAATCGATACGGATGAAAGTCAGGTCGTGCAGTATAGCGAATTCCTTGAAAATGATGCGCCTCCCGGAGCTGGTGGTTGAATGACGTCGAAGAAGCAGAAGCTTGAACATTCCGAATTGGCGGGCGAATTTACCGACGACGGGATCACCGTGCTTGTCGATATTTTCCGCAAGGCCGGCAGCAACGAAGACTGGACCATGGAGGTCGTCACCCAGGAAGAAGACCTGATCCAATGGGGTGAGCCATTTGCAACGGACCGGGAGGCGTTTGATGAATTCCTGGCCATCGTGGCGCGGGACGGCATTCGATCATTTCTCGACGACGACGAACCTTCTGTGCATTGAGGACATTCGTGAAAAACATCAAGGATCTTGCGGTATCGGCGGAAACCGTTTGCGCTCGGTATCGTGCCGGCCGAATGGAACGCGAGACCGTCAGGGAATGGGTTCTCGGCCTGGGCGCCTATCCTCCTCCGCACGGGGATCGAATACGGGAAGCGGTTGAATGGTTCCGAACGCATGCCAGCGACACGGTTTCTGAAGAGATCAGAGTCGTGGATCTTGATCGGCTTTCGGCAATCTCCGCGCCGTAGGATAGTTCTGTCTCTCAATCTGGTGTGAGGTGGCACGACTGACAGGATGCTCCGCTCCCCGCGACGCGGACTGTCGCGGGCCAAGGCCGGCAGGACGCATACGGAGCTTCGATCTGAAGCAACGCCGTCTCGATGGCCGAAAACGCCTTGTCGTTCAAGTCCCACGCCGTTTGCCGCCGATCGCCTTTGCCAATTCTTTCACGAGAGGTTTTATATTTCTGGTCAGAACCTCAGCGATTCGGCTCCAGGACCCTCAGCCAATGACCAGAGCAAGACGCCGCCGCATCATCCGCACCCGGCGAACCATGACCGGGCTTGCCCTCGTCGGCTCGATCTCGTTTCTCGCCGGCATGACCGATGCGACGGGCCTTCTGCTCACCGGCGATTTCGTCTCCTTCATGACCGGCAATACGACGCGGGCGGCGCTGGCCTTGAGCGAGGGAAATTTCTATCACGCTGCCGTCTTGATCTCCGCCATCATGGTTTTCGTGCTCGGTAATGCGGCAGGCATCGTCGTTGCCCATGTCTCGCAACGCCGCATTTTCGTGGTGCTCGGCTGCGTCGGCCTGACCCTGGCGTTCGCCTCGATGATGACCGTTCAGAATATGCTGCTTGCGCGGTTCTACGTGATCGTTTTTGCCATGGGCATGGTCAATGTCGCCGTCGAGCACATCGAGGGCCTGCCGATCGGATTGACCTATGTGACCGGTGCCCTGTCGCGCTTCGGCCGCGGCATCGGTCGCTGGATCGTCGGCGATCACCATGTCGAATGGACGATCCAGATCGTGCCTTGGGGTGGCATGGTGCTGGGCGCGATCGCCGGCGCCATTCTGACGCGGTTGACGGGAGCCCATGCGCTGTGGCTGGTCTCGCTCTTTGCCATGATGCTTGCGCTTGCCGCCATGTTCATCCCGCGGCCGCTGCAGCGGCGTTTCAACCAGAAGATCGCGCCGCATCACTCAGCCATTGCGCGCGTGAAATAGAACCGTCTCATTGCTGTCATCGTCGAATCGGATAGGAAGAACCGCCGCCAATCCTCAAGGAGTAGGTCTTGTTCCTGATTTCGAAGCTTGTCTGGATTTTGGGTCAGCCGCTGTCGCTGGCATTTTTCCTTGTCTTCTTCGCCCTCATTGCCGGCCTTCTCAGCTGGCGCATCCTGAGTTTCCTCGGCGCAGCCAGTTCGGTCCTCATCCTCTTCGTCACGCTCTACACCACGACCGGCAACCTCCTGATGCAGGATCTGGAGCAGCGGTTCGCAAAGCCCGCAGCCGATCCCGAGAACCTGCAATGCATGATCGTGCTCGGCGGCGCCTTCGAAAGCGAAGTGAACACGGCGCGTCACGGCATAGAATTCAGCAGCGCGGCCGACCGCTTCATCGAAGCCCTCAGGCTCGCGCAGAAATTTCCGCAGTCGCGCATTCTGGTGTCGGGCGGCGACGGCTCCATTTCCGGTATCTACGAGGGCGATGCGGCGGCATCCGAGCGGTTCTTCCCGCTCTTCGGTGTCAGCAGGGATCGCCTGATCGAGGAGAGGCAATCGCGCACGACCTTCGAAAATGCCGTCAACACCAAGGAAT
>Ga0307515_10011952_pt1 | contig 16398 bp, 12 predicted proteins | sample 17_EM_MG_FD_194513 | JGI IMG/M metagenome (GOLD analysis project Ga0307515, IMG submission 194513) | Populus trichocarpa ectomycorrhiza microbial communities from riparian zone in the Pacific Northwest, United States - 17_EM | ecosystem: Host-associated > Plants > Roots > Unclassified | place...
TTTGTTGTACGTGATGAGGGCGAGAAGACCCGTGCCGAGGAGGACATCGAAAATGAGCCTGTTGCGTCTCCCTTGGTTTATGGCGTTGATTGCTGTCAGGTTCCCGGCTTCCAGGGGCGGCTCATGAATCTGACCCCCTAACATTTAATTGGCTATCATTCCTGCACACATTTTCCCCCTTCGAGTGAAAAAGTATCCTAGGAGGTTATTTCCATCTTTCTTTTCGACTCATTTAAGTGCACTTAAAGTCATTCTTTGCGCGCACACTTCTATTTTAAAATGTTTTTTTATTTATAAATATATTAAAATAATATTTATTTTTTAAAAATTATTTTTAATATCAGTAAATCAAAATAATATAAAATTATTAAAAAAATATTAATTTAAAACAAAAAAAATAAAAAAAATTAAATATTTTTAAAAATACTTTTTAAATACAAAACAAACATTACCTCCAGTTCTGAAAAGAGAGCTGCATTTGGACGACTCTGCAACTGCTTAAATTTACAAATTACACGCCTTGTCTTTTTGGAGGGTGCAAGTGACGATTGTTTTGGTACTTTAGAGCGTGTTTGGTAGTGTGGTTGCGGGTGCTTTTCAAATAGCTTTTCGTGCCGAAATACATGCCAATGATGTTTTTTCATTTTTTAAAAATCATTTTTGACATCAGCACATCAAAACGATCCAAAAAGTACAAACCGTACTCAATTTTAGCAAAAAAAAAATAAAAAATTCAAAATTTAGCGAAACACAGTTACAAACGCAATGCCAAACAATATCTAAAAATGAGTTGCGATAGGTGCAGAGAAATGTGTGTAATAACTGTCGGAGTTATCACGATGTTCGGATATTTTAACGTTGTGGTGTTTTTAACGTTGAGTTGTAATAAAACCATCATCTCGACCCACTGTACCTCACCCGTATTTTATGTTGTGGTGTATTTTTTAAAATGTTTTTATTTAAAAATATCAATTTTTTTTTAATTTTTAATATCAAATATTAAAACCATCTAAACAATATAAAAACTATTAATTTAATATTTTTCCAAGTCAAACAAACTTTTAAAATATATATAATTTTAAACCAAAAAAAATAAAGAGGCAGAATCGAATATGCATTGGTGAAGGAAGTTCTGAAACTAATAGATTTTTTCCCCAGCGTTTTCTAATAAAGCTTTTTGAGAGGAAGAGGAATCAATTCAAAGACTTTTTATGTCTTTCTTGGAACCACCAGACGGCAGGATAGCAGTGTATGAAACATTACCTGGCCGTGTTTATGCATTCCGATTCTTGGCAGGAGGTGGTTGATGTGAGAAAAGACTCTCTACGTTGATCTACTGCACGAAAGATGGCCAGGTCTGAACGGTATTCAAGCCATTTTGACTTGGCATTTCAACTGTTACGTGTGAAAACAATTTTCTAGAAAAATCATTAACTTAATATTTTTTTATATATATATTTTTGGAGATGAATAGATACGAAAAATGTTAGAAACGTTGGAAAAAAAATATTAAATTAATAATTTTTCTTCAATCCCAATATAATTTTATAAAAGCACACGTCATGTTTGGGCGTGATTAAATTTAAATTTTGCAAGATTATGATTTTTATAAAATTGCTTTGTTTGTAGAGGTTAAAAATAAAATAAAAATTATTTTAATATATTTTCATGTGAAAAATAATTTAAAAAATAATTTAATATTCTAATATAAAAAATAAAAAATATTCTAACTTTAATCTTGCAAAATTTTGATTTAATCAGGAGTGTATGACATGTGATTAAATCGGAATTTTGCAAGATTATGATTTTTTAAAATTATTTTGATATATTTATGTTAAAAATAAATTTTTAAAATAAAATAAAAATTATTTTAATATATTTTCAAATAAAAAATAATTTAAAAAACAACTATTACTATTTTTTCCAACTACATTTTTATTTTCTTAAAGAGAAATGACTTTTTGAAGCCATTGTCTCTGTTTGGCAATTTCTCTCTTACAAAAGTCATACTTCTAATCATCTTGTTAAAGAATAGCAACAACAAAATGTTTCTATTTTTTTGTTTCCTCTTTCTTTTTAAATATGTAAGCGGTGAAAATGCATTTTATAAGAATAGTTTTACATTGCTCAACAATAACTAGTGATATCAATAGAAAATTCATTAAATAATAAGAATATTTGACCTTGGACTTCTCTCTTTTAATTATATCATTTTATTTTTTTAAGATACCAGTAATTATTTAAATACAAAACAAAGGAGCTGGAAAAACAGAAACCGAGACTAAAGGTATTTTCTCGGAAACAAAAGCTGGGAAAAGAATCTAAGGAAAGGAAGTTTTAATTTTCTCAGAAAAAAAAATAAAAAAGAGATGAAACAATTAGAAGCACCGAATAGAATTTGACGTCATTACAGAAAAGAGGTCGTCCCAGTGGGACAGCACCAGAAAGCAAAAGGGATAACTTGGTCAAGAGTGCATGTATGAAGGGTGTAGAAAAATTCTCTCTTTTCTAAAGCTTCAGTGTAGAAAAATTTAGAGAATATGAAATGATAATGGGAATATAATAAAAGAAAAGTAAGGGGCTAGAGGAACTTTCAAGGCAGGAAGGTCAAGGTGACATCCACGTCATTGAGGAGCTAACAAAGCTCTCACGCGTCAATGCTGTCTGTGTCTACACACAGTCACGCACCAAGCAAGCACCACGGGGAGGGACTCTGTCTTCTCTTTTCTAATTCTCCCTCCTCTCCTCTCCAACAACACGTCCTTTGTTTTCTATTATTACCACTTCCAAGAACTAGTATAATATAATTTCTTGCTTCTCCATCGGTATTCTATCAAAATATTATAGTGATATTTTCTTTTTTGTATTTGTACTTGACCAAACCCAAAAACAAACAGCCTACAAGTCTTCGTCTTTATCTTATTATCATGTGACAGGGTGGTTTCTTCTTGATTTCTCTCACTAAGACACCAGAAGAAGAAGAAGAAGGTAGGATTCCAATAGCGGTTGCTTTGCTTTGGTTTGCCAAATGGGAAACTGCTTAGATTCTTCTGCTGCTAGAGTAGATTCTACTCAGAGTTCACATACTCCTGGTAGGTAACACACCTTTTCCTTTTATTTTGTATAGCTTTGCTGTCTTTGCACCTTCTAGCTTTCTTAGATTTGGTTTTCTTGTAATTTTCTTTCTCAGATTTATTCTGCTGTTACCGCAACTGCCTGTTTGTGAAGCCAAAAAAAACCCTTTTGAGCTTTCTCTATGATAGCTAACCTTCTTTATCAACAATTCTGTTGTACCTCATTAGTATTTGAAGTGAGCGTTAATATTCTTTGTTGTTTTTGCATTTTGGGTTTTTCGTTTGGGTTCTCTTCATTCTTAATGTGTGTGATCTTTCTTTTAGAAGCAACTTCGAATGCTTGTGATTCGGAACATTTGCTTATGATTTTGGCTGGCTGACTAGGGTCCAATCTCTGTGATATCTATTTAAGTGATCGCATCCAACTTGATAATTGTGTGTTGACTTGTTGCCATTACACCAGTGAAGGTAGGATCCACGTAAAATGAGATATGGCTTTGCATACTCGTCCATGTCATGAAATTGTGTTCTAACAACTTCTTAATCCCCTCAGGAGAAATTATTAGGTGAACCTTGCTCACCATCTAAGATCATGGACTAACCACTGGAACTCTTACATATCATTAAATTTGTCCGAACCATCAGTTTAGTGAATGCCATTTAGAATGGGAATCTTTTAGATAGCACAATAATATTAACGGAATGAAATAATTAATATTGTATCAATCACAATATAACTTTGACAAATTTAACGATGTATAAAAATTTATTGGCTTGCTCCATAATCTTAGATGGTGAATTGGGTTCACCTAATAATTTCTTATCCTGCAGCATACTTAAATTATGCCAAGCAGCATTCCTTTTTTCTCCTCTTTCCTCATAATTATTAAGAAGCGCATTTTGGTTGCAGATGATTCACATTTTGAACTATAGAGTCAAAGGGAAATGTGCTGTTAATATATGTGAAAGACTGTTGTTCAAACCGTTCTGTAAACTTTAAAAATTCACAATGTCATCATTGGAAAGCAAACCATACTGCCCCAAGGATTTCAATTAGAAGCTTAAAGAGCTTGTTTGGCTAGCCTACATAGCCTGTGTAATTTGGCGGGTGCATTGTTGAAGATTGATATTCATATTGTATAGTCGTGTACTTCACACAGGGCATCGTTGTTGATAGAATATGATACCTAAAATATTGATTCATTTATCTCTTTCTACCATCAGGAGCCTCAAGAATTTCCAGCAGAACCAGCCGTTCTTCAGTTCCTTCTAGTCTGACCATCCCATCATACAGTGGGAAGAGCAGTTCTGACTGTTTTCCTACACCAAGGAGTGAAGGTGAAATATTGTCATCTCCAAATTTAAAGGCCTTCTCGTTCAATGAACTAAAAAGTGCCACCAGAAACTTCCGTCCCGATAGTCTTCTTGGTGAAGGTGGCTTTGGTTGTGTTTTCAAAGGATGGATTGATGAAAACACGTTGACTGCTTCGAAGCCTGGATCAGGAATGGTTGTGGCAGTCAAGAAGCTTAAACCTGAAGGTTTCCAAGGCCACAAGGAGTGGTTGGTAGGTTTTCTCTCTTGTGAAATTCAATATTTTTCAAACTGAAGTATTCTTTTCTTACATCCTAATACTTGGCTGGTATCAGACAGAAGTTAATTATCTTGGCCAACTTCATCATCCAAATCTGGTTAAATTGATTGGGTACTGCGTGGAAGGTGAGAACCGACTTCTGGTCTATGAGTTCATGCCTAAAGGGAGCTTGGAGAATCATCTGTTCAGAAGTAAGTAATCCAGTGCACTGAATTAATTTGGAAGCATTATGTGCTGTAACTTGTACTATACTCCTACTATAAGCTTGTACTTCTTGAAACTTGACCCTTATGTTTTATGGTTGCTGAGAAATATAAACTAACAACATTTCCCACTCATTTGTTTTAGTTCATGGAATAGAAATAAAGTAATTTGTATAACTTATTCAGTGAATTGATTTATTTGCTTCTGTTTGAGGATCAAATGACAAAAGACAAAAATTTAGGAAGTACAATTTTTTTTTACCTCTGTAGTTATGTCCTTTTTTTTCCTTATCTATCTCAGATGAATCTTTTTTGGTCAAAACCAGCCACATTGCTATCGGAGACAGCATCTTCTAAACACAATCTGGTTTCTCCATTCATGCTATAGTTTTTCAGCTGTGAATGGATCACATGCCAGACAATCAATAACCCTTAGGCACAAGTTACCAGCCACTCACCCTTACTGATAAGTTTCCATGTTAGCAACGAGGATGTCTGGGACTGATCCACCAAGTATTCTTAAGACCATCCCCACTTGGACAGATATCTTACACACCCAATTTTTCCCTGATATCAAGGGCCAGTTGGCCTGCCCGTATGAATATCTAAGATATGGGGGTGCTAAACTTCTCTGTGATTTGGGTCCTCGTATTTTATATCTTTAAACAGCGACAATCACTAAAACCCTGATTCAGACTTGTTGGGCTATAGCGATTTTAAGACAACAGGTGCCAAAGTGTCATCAATAGTTTGTTGGAGGACTTCTTGAACCACCTTAAGTGATGAAAGTTGCTTCGTTGCAATTTAATTTCACATATTTTCATATTTTTTAAGATTTTGATGCATGATATGATGTATTTTAACTTCTTGCCTGAGGTTTTTATTCTTGCTATAATGCTTAGACAAGCTCACAAAAGACCTTATATATGGCTAGAACCTATCATTTATCAGATTTTACCATGACTGTCCTTTTCTTACTGTCATAAACAAGCAACAAGCAAAAATATCTGGAAATCATGAAAGTCCTTGCGCATTCATCTATGAAAACTTGGTAACCTTTGATTCTGTATTTTGTTTTATAGGAGGACCACAGCCACTTTCATGGGCAGTAAGGGTCAAAGTGGCTATAGGTGCTGCCAGAGGGCTCTCTTTTCTTCATGATGCGAAATCACAAGTCATATACCGTGACTTCAAGGCATCTAATATTCTACTAGATGCGGTATGATTAATAAAGGCATGATTGATCTAATTTTTTCTCCTTTTAGATAAAGAATAAAATTTCTCCTTGTCATCAGCCTTTACTGGTAATGTCATCCCATTAGATTTTATTAGATTTCTGGTGCTAACAATGCATTGGCTTGCAGGAATTTAATGCAAAACTTTCTGATTTTGGTCTGGCCAAGGCAGGCCCTACTGGTGATAGGACCCACGTGTCCACTCAAGTTATGGGTACTCATGGGTATGCAGCACCTGAATACGTTGCTACAGGTCTGTAGAGTGCTTTTCCTAATTAAAGAATATTGCTGTTTCCTTGGTATTTTTGAAACTGGTAATAATTTTTTATGCCAATCTCTCACCTTTGTGCTTCTGAACTAGGTTGGTATTTGTGATAAAACAGTGGACGTGTCTGATTATTTTGTTATTTATGCTAATCCATTTTTAGTCATTGTTATCTCTGATGACCATGCTGATGCTTCTCCCTTTCTAGACCGAGCCTCTTCTATAATGGCCAAACTTTTTTCTCATGTCCAAGTAGGGGAAAGGTTGATGGATAGAGAAAATGATTGGTCAACTGACATTAAATAAAAATGCCATGTCACTAAAGAAAGAATCAGCCTCTGGAGAAGAAGCTTGAAAGATCCAAGCTTTCATGGGACTAAGCTCTAAGCTTTCTTTCTTTGTCATGTACATGTTTGGGTGGGCTATAATTTGAAACAGACAAGTTTATGCAAAAATGATCAGCGACTTCCTTTGGCGGGACTGTAACTGGTTTACTGCCATACCTTTAACATCAGTCCTGGGAGCTCATTACTGTAAAGTACTGTCTTCATGTAAACGTAGTTGTTGACGTAGGTTGAATTTAATTTTCTGATATGAGTGTATCTATGTTCAGCGTCTTCACTGTTCACTCAGAACTGATATCGTGCATGCATGTTATAAAATATTTCTTGTACATGGAATTCCTATATCATGTATGTACTGTAACAAAGCTTCCATTGCTGGACAGGTCGGTTGACAGCCAAAAGTGATGTATACAGCTTTGGGGTTGTGTTGCTTGAATTATTGTCTGGGCGACGGGCTGTTGATAAAACTAAGGTGGGTGTGGAGCAGAACCTGGCAGACTGGGCGAAACCATATCTTGGTGACAAGAGGAAATTATTCCGAATTATGGACACCAAGTTGGGGGGACAATATCCTCAGAAGGGAGCCTTTATGGCTGCAAATCTGGCTTTACAGTGCCTAAGCAATGAAGCTAAAGTCAGGCCTCGAATGTCAGAGGTATTAGCAACGCTGGAGAACATTGAATCCCCAAAAGGTGCTGCAAAAAACTCCCGATCAGAGCAGCAAACAGTTCAGACACCTGTCCGACAGTCCCCAATGAGACATCATCACGCTCCTGGGACTCCACCAGCCAGTGCCTCCCCACTGCCATCCCACCACCAATCTCCACGATTACGATGAGCAGTAGACAATCACTTGTAGATTCCATATTATTTGCTTTTGTATTTAGTTGTAAAATCTATGATATGGTTGTGTATCTCGATGCAATTTTGGATTAGAGAAACAGATATGATCACTTATTGTACCGAAGGAGGGTCGTGGGAGGTTAACAAGCTGGCTTAGCAGAGCTCCTTAAGCAACCTACGTGATCAACTCTTTTCAGAGCTTCCTTCTTAGCCTAGCTCTTCCCCTTAGTCATTTCTTGTTGTAGTAACATAGATGAACGTTTCTTGTTTCAGTAATCTTTGTGCTCTCCATCTGTAATTACTCCTCGGTTCTGATGAACTCTTTGATTGATGCAATCTGAGTAGATGTTTTATTGTCATCAAACATGTCGATCCACAGGAGCCAGCCGTCTGTATTTCTCTATGTTTGAATAAATTTCTCTCTTGTACCAAAGAATAAAAAATAAAAGTAAAATCCATAATGATAATGATATTAATGTTCTTAGAAATTATTATTTTTTTGTTTTAAACGAGAAGAGAAAAGAGAAATTTAGAGCATATAGATATGGGGGACAAAGGAGAAAATAACTCAAAATTTTGAGAGCACATCTCCTTCAATAATAAATAAATAAATATAAACATGGAAGATATAAAAAGTAGGACGTAGCATTAACTTCAGGCATCAAAAAGCATAGAAATATATTGTGGAAGGAAAAAAAAAAAAGGGGGAGGTATGGTAAAAGTCAAATTCAATATCAGTCTAAAATCAGCGGGCAATGCACCAGGCTTTAATGATACTCGATGTATTGTAATTTAATTTGTAACTCGACAGTCCTCCTAATCCTAACATAAAATCGTCTACCTAGACAGACAAATCTTAGATCTAATAAACAAATAGTTTTAAAGAATTTAAATGCTGTGAGTAATTTTTGGTAGAAGAAGATGGAGTCGGCGCCGATTCGGGTACCGTACCGGAATCTCAAGAAGGAGATAGAGGTAGAAATGGTGGGTCTGGAAATGGAGTCTCCTCCTTCTCCTCCTCGGATCCAGTCTCCTCACACTCATAATTCCGATGCAGATTTGAGATCTCAATCCACTAGACATCATATTAGCTTAATCACTCTTGTTCTCAGCTGCACCGTCGCCGCTGGTGTTCAATTCGGTTGGGCCTTGCAGCTCTCTCTCCTCACTCCCTATATACAGGCAACTCCATCTTCTCTTAAGTTGGTTTTTCTCTGCATCTCATTCCTCTATTTTTGCCAAGGTAATTGACTTGGGAGGTTTTTGTTGCAGACTCTTGGAATTGGACATGCCTTTTCGTCCTTCATTTGGCTCTGCGGTCCTATTACAGGCCTTGTGGTAGGTTTTGCCAAATCATCTTCTGTTTGATTGAAATCTGATGAATCTGGAATCTACTTCTTCTATTTTTTGCCGCATCATGTATAAATCTCGATTATCTAGCTGTTGTTATTTTAACTGGTGGATGAATATACATATTTATATTTGCATTTGGAATGAATATGCATGAGATAGATGAATTTGATTTGACGACATGGCATCTTGGAGAGTTTTAATTAATTAATTAATTAATTATCCTAAAATAAAGGGTTATTAATTACATGGTGGTGATCACACCAGGAAACCTTCCTGCATTTTTCTTCTTTTTGAAATTTCCACTCTCATGTCTTGAACCTGTACCCTCCAAGGACTTTTACCATTGTGCTAGTTAATTGGCCTTCAAGATTATCTTGAAACAATGTGCCAACTTTTTTTTTTTATCTGGTACTAGTAGCTTGCATCTTCATTTGCAACCAGTAGCTATTATTGATTTTGCAACTCTTAACTCTTTAGTCCTGACTTTTACTTGATTTTGGTAGTTTTCTTGGCATTTGAAGAGAAAACACCATGCTTATACTGTCACCATTGATGATATCATTTACTTGAAAATGATGCTAGTATAAGTAATTAATTGTTTCTTCAATTTCATGAAATTAATTTAGGCTTGAATTAGCTATTGGGGTTTTGGCTTTTAGGTTCAACCTTGCGTTGGTATTTGGAGTGATAAATGCTCTTCAAAATTTGGAAGAAGACGGCCATTTATTCTTGCAGGATCACTCATGATCTCTGTTGCTGTAAGTGCTGATGGATCTACTTTTTATTTTAGTTCCAATAATTGCTATTTGCTACAATAACTTCTATGACCTAAACTAAATCTTGTAAATTTAGGTGATAATAATTGGATTTTCTGCAGACATTGGATATGTATTAGGGGATACAGAGGAGCATTGCAGGTTTCTGCTGCCTTCACTTTAATTGTATTTAATCCATAAATATTTCTTTGAGACTGACCAACCTATCTATGGAGCTGCAGTAAATTCAAGGGCACTCGAACGTGGGCAGCATTTGTCTTTGTTATTGGCTTCTGGATGCTGGATCTTGCTAATAATACGGTGCAGGTATGGCTTGTTGTCATGATTATTTTGAACCTTCTTATCACTGCTAAATAACTAGTTTCTTGTTTTAGGGACCAGCCCGTGCCCTTCTTGCTGATTTATCAGGTGCCATTTCAATATCTGTATGCTTATCAATTGATCACAAGTTGCTAGCACTACATGAAAGATGCTAATGCAAAAAATAACTAGATGTATTACTACTGTGTTCTAGGTCCTGATCAACACAATTTATCAAATGCTGTATTTTGCTCATGGATGGCTGTTGGAAACATTTTAGGATTTTCAGCTGGTGCTAGTGGGAGTTGGAACAGGTGAAACTTTTTATTTTTATGCTAATGAATACACAACACATGTGCATGCATGCACTCTCATTTTCCTCCTAGCCTTTTTTCATTATGATGCTGTAACTGACCTTTGGTTTTTATGACCTGAATGCTGCTTTGTCTCATTCAACTCCTTTTATTTCCTTTTTTATGGTATCATCACTTGCTTATGCAACTGGATATTCAATTGATTGGTGTGTCAAATGCTTCTATTCTAAGCAGATGGTTTCCTTTCTTGATGAATAGAGCTTGTTGTGAAGCTTGCGGAAATCTTAAAGCAGCATTTCTTGTAGCAGTGGTGAGTTAATTTATCCTTGCATCTTCTTCAATACTTTGGCATGCTATTGTTTTGGTAGTGTAATTTGCTTGAGTGATTATGTTTGTATTGCCTGTTCTTTTATAGTCTTTTATGTTTCGCATCTCATTATTTTCTGTAACATTTTTTGTTGTTGATTTGTGAGAATTCATTTAGTATATAATCGGTCCTCAAATTGATTTTCTTTGCAAGTTTATAAGTCAATGATAACTTTTAAAATTATTCCAATACTAGACCTTGGCATAAAATAGTAATAAACCTAATCTCTTTAGAAAAATGGTCTTTCTTGTCTCATGCTAGCCTACTCCAATTTCCTCGTGAACTAAGCTGTGTTTATCTTTTGGCTAGATCCAATATCTTGTTTCTCGCATGAAGGAGAAATATATATATTCTTTTTTCTTCTTGAGAGAGTTGGGTGAATTCTATAGTTTCCAGATTTATAGAACTTCAAGAAAACTATAGAGGTGATCTTGAAGTTCATTGCATAAATATTATAGGGTCAAATTTATGCCGTTTGCTATTTGAACCTCTTCGCTTCAGTTTTGACATTTGTGTTGAAATATGCACTGTTAGCAATAGCCTTAAAACCATTATTTGGCATGAAAGATGGTGTTACGCCATCACTAAACTGATGGAATAAAGTATCCTAGTAACAAAGCAGAACATGTAATACCATTGATTCAAATCTTGAACTCTGTCACTGAAGTGAAAGTGGGATGCAATTTCCCATATAATCTTACAATAGATTAGTTATATCAATGCGCATATCATACACCCTGTGCAAATTTAGTAAATTTTAACATTAATAAATGTAAAGAAATATATAAATTGAATAAAAACCAAATTAATTGAAATCTAGATGGAGTAGAAGATAAAATGACATGGGAGACCCCTTGAGACATGTCCAAATTTCAGTGATTTTAGATGTAGTGCTAGAAGAAGGATTATTATCAACGTATTTGGAACTTCACTAGCTTAAGACTTTGTACTTTATTTAGGAAATATCTTCTTAGAATAGTTAGTGATAAGTAAGATTTCATTATTATTAGGATCAGTAGGGAATTTTTTATATTTCTTTTCTAGCTTTTTTTTCTACTTTGAGCAGGAGTCTTTAGGGTCATGGTGCCCCTATATTAGCGTAAATATCTCATTTACAAGGGAAGCTGTTTTATGGTAATGAATGAGACTTTCAGTTTCAACTTTGAAGTGTTTCCTCTAACATGTGCTGAGGTGGATTCCTCATGCAGGGTGGATTCCTCTTGTTTATCCTTTTTTTTTTTCACATTTTGGAAACTATAGCATAAAGCACATGAAATCCCATGTGAACCAGCAAGGACCATTTTGCAAGGCTAAATACTCCTAGATGTTCTGTTACGTAGTAGTTCCACTAGGGGAGAGTATTTGTGGCTACTGTTGTTTTACTAATCTTTTTGTCCCCAATGATTAGATTCCTGTAGACCACTTCCTACATGAATTATTATATCAATAGCAACAAGTCCTAGTTGAACAAGTTTATTTTTGGAATGTGGGAAAGCCTCAAAATAATATCAAGAGTGGGAGATTCAGAAGTGCCGTAAACCAATTAGAAATATCATGAAATCCCTGGTTCCCAGGGGATGTTTCTGACAACAAGGAACATGTGCCTGGGTGTATATGCAATTTGTGGGTTGGGACAAAAGAAAGGAAACAAATTTCTCCCATCATTGATCATATCAATGCACAGGATGGAATGTAACTTTTGCACTGTTCGTGGAAATGTGCAATCGGTTTTGAACAAATTTAAGAGCTCTTACAGGAGTCCCACTCGCATCTAGAAATCATAGATGGTGGGATTTTTCATTCTATTGCTGGAAACAAAATCACTAAGTTTAGTACAGGGATCTTCTCTTAGAGAAGAAGTCGCAGACTATCATTTATATAGATTGGTGCCCGAGTTTATTGGATTTCCCAAAGATGCAAAGTCCTCTTAGAATTACTTATTTATACTGTTTATGCGAGTTTCTTAGAAAGTCCCCATTCTACTGGTCTCTTTACGATTTGGATACAAATTACACAGCTATACTGACAAAATATGTGGTAGTAAACATAAATTTGGATGGAATATGTGCAGGTCTTCCTCACTTTTTGTACTCTTGTGACTCTATATTTTGCGGATGAGGTTCCACTAAATGTTAATCAACCACGCCATTTATCAGATTCTGCTCCATTGTTGAATGGTTCACAACAAAACGGCCATGAACTTTCAACATCTGAGTCTCACTTGCCGGGTCTTGACAATTTGAGTGGGAATGGCAACAATCATGACCATGAACTGAGAATGAATTCGAAGCATGCCAACTCTGTAGGGGATCAAAATGAAAATTTCAGCGATGGCCCAGGAGCTGTGTTAGTCAATTTATTAACTAGTTTAAGGCATTTACCTCCTGGAATGCATTCAGTGCTTGTCGTTATGGCTCTAACTTGGGTAAGCACTTCAATAACTATGTATTATTTCCAGAACTGTTTCCTTCTGATTTCTTTTAGTCCAAACTCTTTTGAGAATACACGTGTTCATTGTTCCTGTGATGGTCTTGATTCACTCTTATTTTATCTGTGCTTATTTTCATTTCAATTATGATTTTACTTGCAGTTGTCCTGGTTCCCATTCTTTCTATTTGATACAGATTGGATGGGAAGAGAAGTTTATCACGGAGATCCAAAAGGGAATTCGAATGAAGTGGAGTTGTATGATCAAGGAGTCAGAGAAGGTGCATTTGGTTTGCTGTTGAATTCTGTAAGAACTCAATACTGAGCATTGATAGTGTCTGTTTTGTTAAATATCATCACAGAAACCAACTCTGTTATGAATCCCGAAATTTACCTTTACATTTTTACAATAATTGCAGTTTTAATGTTGGAAGTTCTTGAAGCAAGGATAAAATGGACTTCTCATAGTAATTCAAAAAATTTGAAAATTTTGACACGAGAGAGATTAGAGAGATTCATCCCTTCAGTGAAAGGAAATAGGGAACAGCAGTGTAATGCAATTGAGAAAATGGGGAAAGTTGAATTATATATCATGGGAACTATATGAAACTAATGCACCATCTGAATGGACCTAAAAAATCACAAAATTAAGAAACAATTGGAGGAAAAGAGAGGAAAAGGATCACAAAAGTTAGGAGGAAAAAAAATGAATCGAATTGACACATGAACTTGATGTTATGTGGCTCATTCCAAATTTATTAAAGACACATATCCCATTATTTCTCATGTGGTGCTTTGCAATAATCGAATTATTGATTATCTCGACAACTATTTTTCTTATATTCTTGTTATGATACAGGTTGTTCTTGGCATTAGCTCGTTCTTGATTGAGCCAATGTGTCGGAGGTTGGGGTCAAGATTTGTGTGGGCAATGAGCAATTTGATAGTATTTGTCTGCATGGCAGGCACTGCTGTTATTAGTTTGATATCAGTTGGTGAATATTCTGAAGGAATCGAACATGTAATTGGAGGGAATGCGCCAATCAGGATAGCTGCCTTGATTGTATTTGCTCTTCTTGGCTTTCCTCTTGCTGTATGTTCCTGTTCTAGTAGAACATCGCTATATTTGTCAATTTCTTCCCTCAATAGCATGTAGTAATTGTTTTTGTGCTGCAGATTACCTATAGTGTTCCATTTTCTGTCACGGCAGAGTTGACTGCTGATTCAGGCGGTGGCCAAGGTTTGCATGGAAATATTTTTTATAAAGAATTATTTTTACTTGATATGGTTATTATTGTGTTAACCAGATGATTCTGATGTTCTTTTACCTTGTTTCAGGATTGGCCATAGGAGTTCTCAATCTTGCAATAGTTATTCCACAGGTAGATTAGCACATCATGTATTTTTTCAGTACATCTGGGATGAAATTATTTCTCTGATATAATGAACCACTGTCACCTTTTCTACTGGACTCCAGAAGTTTTGCTGGATTTTGCTATGCTGTAACCATGTGTCAGTTTTGGCTTTTGGGAAAATTGATACTAAATTGCGTTTGGTTATTGCCTGTGATATTTTATTGATGGACCATAACATGTATGCACTCCCTGACACACTTCAACCTGTTGCTTCTTCCCTGCTACTCCTATTGATTCAGATTCTTCTGTCATTCCACTTTCTGTGCCAGTTTTACTCTATTTAATTCAGTCAAAGTTGATTTTCATGTGTATTTTTTTGATCTGTTAGATGATTATATCCATTGGTGCCGGTCCATGGGATGCGCTTTTTGGGGGAGGAAATATACCAGCCTTCGTTCTGGCTTCTGTATCTGCTCTTGCAGCTGGTGTTATTGCAACTCTAAAGCTGCCGAATCTTTCAAGCAGGTCCTTCCAGTCTGGTTTTCATTTTGGCTAGCCACCAAACCGTGCTCACCATGCTGACATCAATCCAAGGTGTGATTGTCAAGGACAGGAGCATGCTAGTTGGTCTTGCATTCACAGAGATCTTCCATTTTTATGTACGTATAATTTTTATATCAAAAGAATCATGCGTTACATGTTCAAATTCATTAATTTTTTTTTGCCCCACATCATGGGCATCTGTACTATCTGTAGAGTATAAATCATTTGAATTGAAAAGCTTATACAGGCATGTAGCAATGAATACTTATCTAGAAATCATGAGTTAACTGGTCTAAGCTTTACATTTTATGTAGTTATTAACAGAAATTGTATTATAATCATCATTTAAGCACGTTGGCCTCTGTACCATCTCTTTTTAGATTCTTGATCACCCATCCAGACAACCTTTCGTTTTAACTTCGAGCACAAGCTATTTGTTGGGCTGTAGGTGAGGGGTAGGGTTAGTGGGTCACAGTGCTTGGGGCACGCACAACTTTATTAGGGGCCTTGCCGAGTGCAGTGGATGATTAAAATATCTCTTGTTTTTTATTTATAAATATATTAAAATATTTTTTTATTTATAAATATATTAAAATATTTTTTTATTTTAAAAAAAATATTTTTGATATTAATATATCAAAACAATCCAAATATATATATAATTTTAAGTAAAAAAAATCAAATTTTTGTGACATGCTATCTGGGACGGGCGCCTAAACTTAAATCATTAGTGAAAAGTTGCACTTGCCTCGGTTGCCATGTCAATATCTTGTTCATCTTCGTGGAAAGCCTTGGGTAGTAGTGACTTGCAGGTTACTCTTTAAAAGTAATTTTTATTTTATTATATTTTATTTTAACAGTAAGAATATTCTCAGATCAAATTTCCGGTAAATGTTTCAACTTTTAGAAAGTGTACACAGCTGATTTTTTATTATTTTCAGCTGTGAGGTGAGTGCTTTGTACTAGCCTGTTGCTTCAATGTGTTTCCTTCGTCCGTTTCCGCAATCAAAACTTCGCATGTTTCAAAAAATAGTAATCATGTTTTGGCTGAAATGCCGAACCAAATTTGACAGATTTAATGTAAATCACTGGATCAAATTTTAAATAATTGACAAGTTGATCCAGTTTTTAGAGGGGTCCCAGGTCCTCCCTCTTGACTCTTCTTTCTAACCCCCATTCCTTTTTTGTGCACGAAAAGACTAGAATCCTTGTGCAATCCCCTGGTGAAAGAATACTTCTCTCTCTGTGGAAGGTATCGAGAGGGTTCATAAACTTGCAATTTAATTGGGAGGATAATGGGTTTGGTATGCCGTTGAATGGAGGTTGTTTCAGAACGATCCTCTTCTACTTTTTTTTCTCCAACTAGGTGAGTCGAACCGAGGACTAACGTGTTTTTTTTTTAATTAA
>Ga0307515_10011953_pt1 | contig 16397 bp, 5 predicted proteins | sample 17_EM_MG_FD_194513 | JGI IMG/M metagenome (GOLD analysis project Ga0307515, IMG submission 194513) | Populus trichocarpa ectomycorrhiza microbial communities from riparian zone in the Pacific Northwest, United States - 17_EM | ecosystem: Host-associated > Plants > Roots > Unclassified | place...
AAACGCTTATAGATATAAAGCGACACATCTTATTATTGGCGCTATAATTATCACTATATATATAGCCAATTCTATTAAAAATACTATAGTCCTTAGCGACCTAAATAAAGGCAGCGGCTTAGTCCTTATTATCGTATAAGGAAAGCTCTAGTAAAGCTAGAAAAGCCTTTTATAATATATACGTATCTAAATTAATAAAGTAGGCGACGATCGCTTAAAAGGCTTGGTGGTTTGGTAACGTCCATATATTAATTAAGAAGTGGATTTTTAAAAGAGAGCGATAAAGCTTTAATTTTAGTATTTTGTAATATACTATAAATAAAGTCTTAATTAGCTTTAGTATAGTTCCTACAGCAGTAACTAGGATATCTTCTACTATATAATTAACTGTTATAAGTAACGCCTAGAGCTCTAGCTACGTAGCTGCATTATATAGTAGATTTTAAAGGGTAATTAATTAGATAAGAGCTTTATTAATAGCTTTATAATTAATAGCAGATTAAAGGATCTTTTTTTATACCTTTTAAGCCGTGCCTACTTCTAATTCTCTATCTTATTAAATATATTTAAAAGCCATTCCTGCTAAAGCTTCTTAGCCTTAATCTCTCCTGCCTAAATCTTAATACTATACTGCTTTGCTAAGTATATATAGGTAGATATAAGAGAGGTAGAGTCCTATTTGTATATAGAACAATACCAGATCTTATTCTTGCTATTATAACTAGGCTTACTAGAAAGAGGGTCACGGGTAAGACCCTAGGTAAAAGTCGCAGCGAGCTTACGCTTTTAACGAGGTTTTAGAGGAGTTAGAGTATCTGCAATAGAGCTACTTAATTGCTTATCGCCGGCGTTAGAATAGGTAAACTAATTAGAATTAAGCTCCGAAAGGATAGAAGAGTTGTTAGTAATATTAGTAAATAAGGGAGGCATAGTGTTAAGGGTGTTGGGTGGGTAAGAGCTTCAAAATTTAAAAATGCGTTATGCGAGAATTATGATGGTTAATTGGATGACTATAAATTTCTAAAATATATGGGGAACTCTACCAAATTAGAAAGGTGTAAGTATGCGAGGAGGCTCTAATAGGCATCTACTGAGGCATCCAAGCTCTTTTTTCACCTTACTTCTCAAAATATATTCAATATATTGAATATTGAACTTTTAATATTCAATATTCAATAACTCTAATCAATATTGAATATAGATTAAAGCACTGGGTGTAACCATGCTCCACTTCTATACCGGATAGCTAACCTCGATCACCGCCTTGTCGACCTTACTGGTAGGGATCCAAGCCACCGTAGCTCTCGCATTCCAGTCTTGTGCAGATCGACTATTGCCGATGCTGGTGATGTCCGCCTTCACGTCGTTGAGGTTCACGTTGGTGTCTGGGTCATGCCAGAAGACGATCTTGTACTCTGCACCAATGTCGCGCTTGACGAGGTCGTCGCTGTAGTCGGAATGCGGGCTCGTGATAGTGACGGTGCGGATCTCGTGGAGTTGGGAGGAAATGATGGATCGGGTAGTGGTCTTTGGCGAAGGGTGAGTACGGCACTCATGCAGTCAATGAGCCGAGAGGGCTCATGAGAGGGGGTAGAACTGGGGAACTTAAGGAAGAAGCTAGAAAGAGTCATACCTGCTCGACGCGCACGTGGCGGAACTTGCTCGCTGCTTGCTTGTCGCCGTAGCAGTCGGTTAATAACTTCTTGTCGCTGCTCTCGATGTCGTCAGTCAGCGCGGAGAGGTACACGTTGTCTGGTGCGCTTTCACGAGAGACGCCATCGTCGAGGTACATGTTATAGGACTGTAGAATTGGGTAAGCTTGATAAATGTAAAACAGTCGTTCCAACGGCTGCCGCTTACCTCGTCTTTGTAGAGACCGTTGACCCGATCTTTGCCCGGGTATACGTTAATTGTCACGGGAATGGCGGGTTCATTTGGGAACCTGCTTCGGTCGGGCACGGATTGGCGGACTTCGATTTGAGGTATGATTGCGCCTGAACATGGATTAGTGGTGGGATATTAAGAGGGCTTTGAATGCAGCCTACCCTCTCGTATGTACATGGGGTTGACATAAGGAAGCTGGGATTCGTCGGGCGAAATGCGGCAATCGTAGTTGATATACGACCCACCACGCGTTAATGCACCGAGAGGCATTCCGAGGGATGCGTTGTCATTCCAACGAGGTCGGAGGTTCATAGGGTACCATGAATCGGGGTACGGGAGATATAACTTGCGTCGGTCGCGGACGCGCTCTTTGTAGAGGGCTGGAGCAACGAGGAGGTCATTGCGGACAAGATATTGACTCCTGGTGTACCACTGGTTCTAGGCGAGGGTTAGTGAGCAATCAGTGCGAGAGAACAGTGAAGCGAACAGTCTGATAGAGGGATGTATCCATGGGATCGGTGACGATCTAATGATGTATTAGCAGAAGTCATATGATAAAATGACAGAAGGGCCTAAAAACCCACCATTGCACGCGCTATCGGCAACCCAGTCCATAGGTTCTCAAACATAGCATCGTACATCAACTGTAGTAGAGAGTATCGGAGCTGTATGACATATCTACACACCGGTAGAACAGCCCACCACATGCGGTAGTCCGTGCTGGGTATTCTCTGGCTGTTGTTGTTGAACCATTCAATGTATGCATAAGGCTCCTAGGTAAGATTAGTGCACAGTATTAGTGATAGTGGAATGGTATTGCTTTACCTGGAAGCTCTTCTTCCCGGGCTTTGCGGTATAATGATTGCTTCAGCCTGGTCAGCGTTTGCACAAGAGTAAAGTCGTGTGTTTGACCAACCGGAACCATGGGAGAAGAGAGTAAGCACAGTACCAGCGGATGAGAAGCTCTGGATCGGCGCAAAGATTCTCTTCTATGCCATCAAGAGGTTCAAAACCGCCCACATCGGCACCTGAGATTAAAACACCAGCTAAGCCCAGCGAGAGGACTTGAGCAACAGAAATGTCGAAGAATTCCCATGAGGATACGTTGTCGCCAGTCCATAGGCCAGCATAGCGTTGGGCCCCTGCAAAACTTCCGCGTCCAATGATGAAGTTGCGCTTCCCCTCGCGCCCCGGGAGTACTGATAGTCCTTGAAACGTTGCTTTGTGTAGGTTGTAACTATATAGAGACCAGATCTCAATCGCTTTCTTCTGCGCATCAGCGTGCGGGTCGCCTGACCATCCATCGGAGTCGAGGAGAAGTCTGAAAGGGAATCTGGCCAGGAGCGATTAGCAGAGCCAGGTACTGTGTCGGATGTGGCTTACGAGCGCATATCTCCGTATTCTTTGGCCATGCAAGGAGACGTCATGTCTTGCCAGACGAACTCGAGTCCCGTATCGAATAGGTACTGATACTGCTTGCCCCACCAGTCACGTACCTTCTGGCTATTCAGGTTGGGATAGTGGCCTGGTGCTCCACGGTCACCACCGTAATGGACCGCGCCGTGGAATGGCTGACCACTGTTGAAGACGTTGTCGAAATCATAGTCATCGGGAGGACTGAACGGAGGTCGATTATCTTTCTCGCTGTCAATGTTGAAGTTGTTCTTCTTGTTCGGATCTTTGAAGTAGCGGTGGCCGTTACCAAAGTCCAAGCATCGTTGTTGGGATGGTGATGGAGCGCTAGGATCAAGCTCACGAACATCCTTGACAAAGTATCCATGTTGCAGTCCCTCGTTGAGTGTTGTGTAGGTGGAATCCGGACGCATATTGATAACGGGTGTGATGTTCGTGCTGCATTTGACACCCTTTTTCCTCAGATCTGAGAACATTCCCCTAGGATCTGGAAAGGATCTGGTGTCAATTGTGAAAGTTCGATAGTCACGCTGAATATCGACATCGACGTGCATGCCGTCCAGAGGAATGCCATACTGCCGATACTTGTCGACCGCTTGTGTCACTTTCCACTGTTTGTCATATCCGTAGCAGCCCTGGTGATTGCCCAGAATAAAGCGCGGCTTCAGGTTTGGTCTGCCGATGATTGACGTATAAGATCGAATGATGTCACCGATGTCATCACCAGCCATAATGATACACTGAAAGCTATTGAATCGTGTAGCAATCCGAATTGTAGTCGGATCGGTCTTGCCAAGATCCACGCACACCTGAGAATAGTTGTCCACGAAGTATCCGACCTGAGACAAGTGACCAGGATGCGCATTCATCTCTATCCAGTAAGGCTCGGAGTGGTAGAGTGGCTCGTCATCCTGGGAATCATTAGGAAACTTCCTTTAGGCAATAGATGTAAAGGTACCTTCAATGGACCTTCTCCGTAGACATTATAGTACCTCATGTTATCGAAGTCTAGGCTTAGAGTCAGATCCACTTGAGAGATGTACTACAAGTATGGCGTACTCACTGAAGTAGTTCATGAATACGTTGTCCTTGAACATTCGCTTTCCTCCTTGCTCTCCGAAGCCTGCATATCTGGCAATGGACGGTTTCTCGACAGATAGGATGGCTGCGTCCTGGATATACTGCAGAGGCCGCACCTTGGTTTGCCAGATGATGGCATTATTCTTTCCCTGCGTCTCCTCAATCCTCAGCTTGGACGCCACACTGGCATCAATTGGAGCTTGAAGCTGGGGCAAAATGGCTGATGCAGATGCGGCTCTGACTGAGCGAACAGCGGTGATCCTGAACGGGTTGCGTTGTATCCACAGTTGAACACCAACCCTTTGCGTTGAGAGCCCAGGATCAATGACCGATTGAAGGATAAAATACCGTGTGTCCTCGGTCTGGAGCTCGACCTGCCAGTTTACTTGTTCAGCGACGTCCAGGATCCTGATCATGTCCGACAAAGTGTCCTGCACAATAGTTCGGGTGTTGTAGTCGGAGAATTCAGCACCTGATTGATTGACATGATGAAAGCGGATCCGCCAGATGTGTGGACGCATGAATTGGATGAGGACGAACCCCAGATTATCGTTGAAGCGAAAGACTCTTCCATGGCTGCACGCAGGATTGTCTTGGCCATCGCTCTTTTTCTGATCGTCATCTTCGTATGTGACAGATGTTGGTCGCACAGCGCCTTGAAGTGAGTCGAAGAAGTCATCGGCAGGCCTGAACAAATACCAGTCCTTATTCTTCGGATCATTAATTGGTGTCTCGTCGATTCGTCCCATGGTGGCGACCGTGGACCTCTATTAACGCTGCAAAAGGGTATCGCAGTTCCGGGTAGCAAAATCACACTTTGGAAAATTTCCATTCAATATTTGCAGATTAGAGGTTTGCCCCCCTGCGTGCACGGTCCACTCAATGCACGGTTTTCCTCACCAAAATTTACTCAATTACACATTTTTATACTACCTATAACTTAATAACCTTATAATAGAATATTATAAAAATTTAAATATGGCTTATTAAATACTAAAACTATAATTATATGATAAAAAATATATAATAAAACACTAATTGGCTTGTATATGTAACTGGCTTGTATATAATACTAAAATATACCAAAATACAAGCATTTTTAAATACTTATAACTAAGTAACTATAATAGCGATTAATATCAAAACTAAAATATAGCTTATTATATAGAAACTTAAGTTTTTTATAATATAAAAATACAAATATATTATATATTATAGTATAAACCAAAAAAAACTTTATATAGTAAATATTTGAAAATATTCTATTAAATATAATAATAAGCTATATTATATTTTTAATAACTAATTTTAGTTCTTATAAAGTATATTATAGCTTTTAATTATAATATAAATATATAAATATAATTTAATTTAAATTATATTATAACTTATATATAAATGCAGCTATTAGACTTAATAGATATTAAAAAGATTTATTTATCTAATGCTTGTATATTTATATATAATATAGCTATATAATAGGCCTATTAATAACACATATTAAAAAGGTAACTTGTTAGCCTTATTTTTAGTATAAAAATTTTAATATTTTAGATAAAATTTTATAAAAATATATTACAAAGTCATTAAGTTATAGGTGGTATAAAAAGGTGTATTTGAGCAAATTTTGGTGAGGAAAACCGTGAATTGAGTGGGACCGTGCATGGAGGGGGAGGACCCCTACCTAGGGCCTCGTTTACTAACTTTTTTTCACCTGTTCGCGCTCACCTGGTCGACGCCGCCAGGTGGATCAATTAAGGTCCAACAGGTGGATTGTAAGCGCCACTAGCAAGCGCTCGTGCAGGGGTTTTGAAAAGCGTCCAATTTTTTAAGCGAGTATTTTACGCATTCTAGGCCCGCGATAACAAATAAATAGCAATTGCGCCTTGAATTTAACCATCGCAGGGTTCTGGGGAATCACTGATCTGCTTCTTCTCTATCGCATAGTACTTTAATTAAGAGTTTTGGGTGGTAGGTTGAAACTGCATACGAATTCCAAATGGTAGAGATTTTGGCGTTCCTTGCGTTTTAGCAGATGCATCGTTTTCAAAACCGTCGGTCTTCGTACTCTCTGGCACGTTCGTGCGGCTATATATGATTGGTATCCCATTTAGGACTCGGTGACTAACTTTTTTTCACCTGTTCGCCGCCCAAAAAACCCACCTGGAACGAACAGGTCGATATTTCCAGGTCGATCAAATATCCAACAAGTAGGAGCTGCTTGTTTACCTCACCTGTTCGATTTCCACCCGTTGGGTCGTCTTGGCAGCCGAAATTAACTTCCACCCGGCCTGTTCGACGTCCTCGCGCTTGTCGCGATTACATAGCCAAAAGTAGTATAGATTGCGCGATTTTGCCCGCCTGGGCCATCGAAGAGGTGGAATTCCACCTGCACCCTCCGTAGAAAAGGGGGGGTCCTGTATGTTCACCTGGGTGGCCTGTTCGATCAATCCAACCTCGATTGTGTTTTTTTTTGAAGGATTATACGCATCACGTGATTATCGCCAACCTAACCCCTGCTATTTCACCCACCTGCAACCTTGGCGACTACCTCTAGTAAACGAACCGCTCTACCTGCTCGATCTACACCGGCTGCCTTCGTACATGGAGCTGCATCTACTACAGCTAATTACTTACCACTGCTGTGTGGCTGGTAGAAACTTTCGTAACAAGCCCCGCTACTTCTTGCTATGGACGCCATTCGGTATCGCTTTGGAGCCGGTTAGCACCATTGGAAGGAATGCAGAGCTTCCCTGTAAAGGTACAGACATTAGCCGTATGCATAGCATACGGTCTCTGGAAAGGTCTTCACCACCCTGGCGCATCTCGCTGTAAGTGCCTTATTAGCGCTGCCGATCATCCGGAGAACACCGTCTCTTTTACTAGGTAAAATGGAGTTAGTCTCCGACGGGTCAGCATGCTTAGAAAAACGCCCATATTAAAATCAAATGAAGCTCTTCCAATTAAACGATTGTGAGGGATCTTGCCTATATACTGATATCTATAGAGGAGCAATTAAGCGATCGTTAAATTGCTAAACGAGTATCCAATTCCTTCCTTTAAGCGCATACCTAAATCTACCACTTGGTTACGCCGCCCCTGGCTTTAATTATATCGCGCGCGCGTTACCTTAGAGATGCGATAAGGCGGTATAGATCTTCTTCTATAATCTTACCCCACTCTTCCTAAATTACCTGTCACATTTGCTGCTCTATAAGGCCTATTGCAACGTTAGTAATTTATTCATTTATCTTCTTCTAAAGCGCTTTAATTAGATTAAGATTAGGGCTATTTGCGGGCTAATTAAGTGTTCAAATCCGGTCAGTTGTGTGGCTCTAATAGATTATACTGAGTGTGCGGTAGTGCCGTCCATGTATGTAATAGATGGGGTAGGATTAAACGGCACGATCACGATAGAGGTTGTTCAGATATTTCCATTTGATATTGACGATTAATCTACATACGGCTAGTGGAAGGATTGATCGACACGCACTTACAACGAGATGTGACAAGGTGGTGTACATCGGGCCTGGGCCGCGTATCTACAGCTCCAGAAGGCTGATCTGATACTATTCTAGGCATAGACCGAAAACAAAGGAAGGAAAGAGATCCGACCACGTCGATAAAGAGGTCAAAGGTGGCGAGAATCCCATCGCTCGGGCACGCTAGATAAGGGAAGCTCCGTCTGACGACCCGATGCCGGCTGAAAGAGCTGTTGAAGGTTCAGTGAAAGGTGGAAAGGTGGATGCAGGTTGGTCTTACCACGCTAAAGGGTGGGTCTACTATAAGCGCTAATGCACAATCCCTGCACGGGGCAGCCTGAGCTAAAAGTTTACGTGGTTAACTGAGCTAAAATCGCTTATCCTACTATATAACTTACCTCCTAACTCTAAAATAGAACTAACTAGTATAAGTAACTAGTTAGTTCTATTTTAGAGTTAGGAGGTAAGTTATATAGTAGGATAAGTAATTTAGGCTTAGTTAGCTATATGATCATATATTTTTAGCTAAGGCTATCCTATATAAGAATTATATATTAGCGTTTATAGTAGATCCACCCTTTAGCGTATTAAGACTAATCTATATTTACGCCTATAATTTTAATAATAAAGAGAAATAGCTTATCCTCTATAATAGTATTATTATTATAGTACTGCTTCTATTTATAAAAGGCCTAAAGCTAAATAATATATTAGATATTAGGCGTAACGCTTTTAGGGAAAAAGAAGGAAAAAGGGGAGAGGTATTATATCCTTTTAACCTTAAACTCCTTCTACTTTAGGTTATATACTAAAGATATATTTTTAGGCCCAGTAATATATATAAGGGCGAGGATATACTATACACTAGCGCGTAATTTAGCATTCTTGGCAATATTAATCTCTATATAATTAGTTAGAGTATTTTATATAGTAGATATAATAGTATACGCACTGTTATAATTAAAGATTAGGTAAAAAGAGCTTTTTTATATATACTTAAGGCCCTAATACTCTATAGTTAGCACTAATTAGCAGCTTAATTAATAGGTAGTCTTTAATACGCGTATATATATAGCTTGGCGCTAATAGCGCTATAAATATATATAAATATATAACTTTTTAGCTAACTAATTATTAGCTAACCCTTAAATACCTACTATATAAAATAGCACTAACTAACCGCGTAGAGATTAATATTGCTAATAGTGCCAAATTATATGCTAACGCGTAGTATATCCTTGCCCTTACGTATACTACTAAGCTTAAGGATACATTTTTAGCGTATAACCTAAAGTAAAAGGATTTAAGATAAGAAGGATATAATACCCCCCCTCTTCCTCTCTTTTCTCTTTCCCTAAAAGCGTTACACTCTATAGCTAATATATTATTTAGCTTTAGGCCTTTTATAAATAGAAGTAGTACTATAATAGTAATATTATTACGGAGAATAAGCTACTTCTCTTTTTTATTAAGGAAGTTATAGGCTAGCCCTTAAAAGGGAGGAGCCGTAAATCTAATAATAATATACCCTAAGAAAAGACGCGTCTCTTATAGCGGTTAGTTTATAGCTATATTACCGCTTTAATAGACCTCTATTAGATATAAAAAGCTATAAAAATAAATAGCTACCTGTCTTTATAAGATAATAGCATAAAAAAGTACCTAAAAACGTTATAGTTAAGGGACGTATAGTATAAAAAAAGCAGTTCGCTAGAGTATAAGGGCGCGAAGAGGCTTTAGGGAAGATTTGAAGGAATAATATAAATTCTATCTAAATCTAAGGGTATATAGCTCTTGTAGAGTACAAGACATTACGCAAAAAAGAGAAAGGAATAACGAGAGAATTATATAATTAAATAGTTAGGGGTCTTAGTGGTTAATACGTACGTATATACGCATATAGTCTTTAACAGACTTTAGTAGAATTTAATTAATCTAGTAGAATTTAGCAGAAGTTAATTAAGCTAGCAGAATTTAGTAAAATTTAGTTAAAGCGTCGGAATTTATTTATTAAGTGTTTCACTAAGACATTCCTACTATAACTAGGCTAGTCCTGTTATAATACCCCCCCTTTAGCTAAAGGTCTAAAACAATTCAATTTAGTTAAGAATTTATAATTTTATTATGTGTCGTATTTTCGCATTAGGTGGTAGTATAGAGTTTTACCAGTTCTAATCGTTAAATAGACTAATTAGGATTTTCCATCCCTAGGATAAAAAATCGCTATTAGCTTAGTTAAGGTAGTAAGTAAAACTAATATCTTTATAGAGGGTCTTAGTAAGGCAAATCTAACTAATTAGATAACTTTAACTAGCGGTTAAAGTTCCTTAATATTTTATATGTTATATAACCATATTATAAACGTTATAATACATTTTAAGTTCTTTTTAAATTTAAGCTTCCTGATATTGTGTTTCGTATATTTATATTAGGTAGCAGTTATTTACCTTTATATTATATCTATTTAGCTAAAGTAGGCCGTAAAGGATAGTCCTTATAGAATTCTTTTACTAGGGAAGGCGTATTGGTCTTAATTTGCTTATAAGATTCTTAGGGTTATATCTTATATCCTTTCTATTTAATAAGAAGTTTAAATTATTTAGATTATATCTTCTATTATATATTATTAATTAAGTTAATAAAGTAAGAACAATTACCGTTGTTAATAACTATAGAAGGTAGTAGTAGCACTTCGCGAGTTATAGGTTTACCCTTTAGGGGTTATAGCAAGTTTACGTAAAACGTTAGGTATATTTTTATCTTAGTTAGTAGTTTAAACTTACAAGTATACAGGCTTAGTTTCTTCTTAATTTAGTATAGGCCCACAAACTTCTAATTTAGTTTCTTTAAAGGCCGTTAAGTCTTTAGGTTTCGTATATTTAGGTAAACTATATTACCTTCCTTAAAGTCTTATATAGGAGCTCGTCCTTTATTTATATGCCATTCTTATATTATTTAAGCGTACGCTAATTTACTTTATAATAGCTCCGTTAACTACTTTATTTAATTAGCGAAGTTATATATATTAATTAACTAGATCTATTTAATCGTAAGTCCTATTATATTAATTTTAGGTTATAGCTTAAATCTAAGTTAAGGGTTTTATCTATAGGTCGCCTAAAATAGCGTTACGCCTATTAATTCGTTTATCGTATTATTTGTAGTAAATTTAGCTAAAGGCAGCTATTTTTCCCAATTGTCTTATAGGTAGGAGTAGTATATTTATAGGTATTATTCTATAATCGCGTTCGCAATTTTGGTTTAACTATATATCTCTAAATAAAATACAGTTAAGAGTTATATTTAAATATCTAATCATTTATATAGGGCTATAAGGAGCTCTTGCTGCACCCGGCCTAAAAAGACTAAAACCAACCAAAAGAACCCTGAAAAACACCTAGAGAATCCCCCTAAGATGCATGCATCGTAGGGGAGGCACACGTTAAACGACAGTAGTTTGCACTTGCGCGCGTCCACCAGAACCACGCCTAGTAATAGCCCTCTATAATAAGAATGGGCGAATACCACACTATAAAGCGGAAAGACCTCTATTAAAAAGGCATCTAATAAAATATAAAGCCTATTAGACGCGTTTAGTATCTATAGTTATAGGGGAGTAACTGTTAGCTATAACGAACTAATATAGCTAGTAGAATGGCTCTACTAGTTTAGTAAACCTTAGGCGCCCCTTTAGTAAACCCTTAATTAAATCCTCTAACGGCTAAGTAAAAATAAAAATAAATAAAATCCCTTCTTACTAGCGAACCATACTTAGGCCGCTGTAGCTATACTTTTATAATATAGGGAACCTAACCCCCTAAAGATAATATCTGGGTATATAATTATAATATAACTAAATATAAAAAAAGTAGAGGGGCTTAGGGGATAATTAGAAATAGAAGTCTTTATAGAGATTTATAAAGAGGTTTATAACGCTATTATAGTCTAATACCTTAAGAGCGGAGATATTAGAGTTACCCTAAGGAACTAATAGGTAAAGGAATAAGCTATAAGGGTAGGGGATAGGCTAGGAGAATGTATTAGTATAAAAGTGCTCTATAAAGATTACCTAGTTAAAGTCCTAGTGGTTTCCCTAAGCCTTAGGGTAGAAAAGGGACGCTAGGCGGATAATATAGCAACTATATATAAGATAGTAAAATAAACGAAACGCCTTATACTAGGACTTAAGATTACCTAAATCTAATAGCTTTAATAGGAAAATATAAATTAAGTATATAATAAAAATAATAAAAAAATATAAGGGTCGCTAGAGACTTACTAAGGAGACACTAGTTAAATATATAGCTCCCTTATTATTAGTATATATACACTAGGAATATAAAAATCCTTATCTAAAAAGGTATTATTATAAATGGCCTTATATATAATATAATGCTCTATAACTATAGACTCTGCCTAAAATAATACTATTGCTATATATAATAGGGACACACCTAATCCATATGCGTAGTATAGGTGTGCTACGGCTACTATATAAGCCCCTATAATATAAGACACTGCTTAAATTAAGGCTAAATAAAATGCGTAAACTGTTACTAAAGCATATATAAGGCGTAGGAGAGAGAAGACTGCATTAAATATAGGAGACGGAAGGTAAGGGCTTAACAGCTACGGAAATAACTGCACGCTAGGTTATATAAATAGAAATAATAGGTAATAAGCTAGGGGGGCATAGGTGCCTTTTTAGCGTTTTCTACCTTTAATACTAGGGGGCTAGGCTAGCTATCCTAAGCCTTAACGGGCTAGAAGCGACGCCGCGTAATATTACTAAACTATATAGGGATATAAGGGTCATAGGGGATATAAGGGAGAGGACGCCCTATAGGAAAACCCTTATAGATAGCTATAGTAAGCTTAAGACCAGGATAATTAAGAATTAGACTTAATGCGGTAAATATAATATTTATAGCTAACTAGTAAGAATAGGGGAAAAACCGAAGATAATAATAGATTTAGATATAGAAGCGCTAGTAGGAACACAAGATATAGGAATAGAAAGCTCTATATAAAATAAGTAGTAACTAGGGTATAAATATAAGAGATAGAAGTTTTAAATATCTTAAAAAAAGTAGAAATAGAAGAAGTAAGGAATAAAAAAGAGGCGAAGGACCCTTACCGGGGGTCCGCTACCTATCCATTATATAGTATAACTGCGGCAATATAAACCACCGTCTTGTAAGGCCCTTACTAGACAGCCTAGACCTAAAGAAATACTATATCCTTGCTATATAAGAGCTATATTATAATGCCTATATATAATTAATATACTGCCCCTAAGGATTCTAGCTCCTATATAAACTAAAAGCAGCTATATACGTATGCTTTATAATTAGTAAGGCTATTAGCCTATCCTTATAGTTATAGTAGGCAGTTAACCTAGATATTATAGTTATAATAATTTAGATATATAGGACCGGTATAGATTATTAATATATATAACCCTAGGGTTAAAGGGGTCCCATAAATAGAGAATATTATATTAGTAATAAGCTTATTAGAAACTAAAGGCATAGAGTTTATTCTATTAGGAGATATAAACCTCTACTACCTACGGTAGGAGGGTATTTATATTACTGCTAAATAATAGGTAGAGTGCCTACTAAGAGCTATAAATACCTAGGGCCTTAAGCTAGCTACCCCCTTAGGAGTAATTATATAGCAATAAGGTACTGCTAAAAGTATAATTAACCTTATATTTATAGATAAAGGCCTATACTAAAGACTTAAAAGGTATAACCCTAAAGAAGAATAGGCACTCGCTTTAGACTATATCCCTATTTAAATATAGCTAGATCTAGATATTAAGGCGCAACTAAATAGTAAAAGATATATAATAAGAAAGCTTAAGATAAATAGCTTCCTTAATATAGTTAAATAATAACTTTAAGACCTAGAAGAAATCTACCTAATACTAAATAAACGAGGCTTATTAGCTACCCCTAAGGAAATTAACTAAAGACTAGAAAGGATTTAGGTAGTAATTAAAAATAGACTAAAAGAGTACTGCCCGGTCTTAAAACTAGGCCCCTATACGCGATATATATAGTCTATATAATACACAATTCTTATTACTAGCCAATAATAAGTAAGAAAAAAATATATAAATAGCTATAATCCTAAAGATAAGAAATAATATAAAGATATAAGAAACTAGCTAAAGAATACCCTAAAAAAGAAGTAAGAAATAGCTAGAGATAGTTTATAAATAAGCATACTACTAACCTAAGCCTCCCCTATAATAAAGGTCTTTAGAGAATAGCAAAATAGGTAAAAAGAAAGGCGGGATATCTGGTAGAAGACCTATACCTTCCACCTCTACAAAGACTAGGTAAATTACTAGCTATAAGTAATAATAATAAGAAGGTAAAGATCCTTATAGAAAGATTTTTCCCTTAACTAGCTTTAGTAGACCTTAGTAATATTATAGGTAAAGCACCGGTAACTTGCCTAAGGGTTAATAGCGATATAATAACCAAAGAAATGGCTAGAACTATTAGCCGCCTTTTAAATAATATAGTACTAGGACTAGATAGGATTCTAAATAAAGCCCTAAAGACCTACGGATTACTAATAGCACTATAGCTTGCGGATATAGCTAGAGTATACTTTATAATAGGCTACTACCTAAGACTTAGAAAAGCTATAATAACGTTTATTCTATATAAAGAAGGTAAAGTAGACTACTTATTCCTAGGGAGCTACCGCCCTATTACCTTAGAGAATACCCTAAGTAAGATCTTAGAAAGGGTAATAGCGGACTATATAGTAGATACGGCTAAGAAATACGCTTTACTACTATAAAGCTAAATAGGGGCAAGAAAGAACCGCTTAATACTATTAGCACTTACGCTACTCGCTACTACTATTAAATCTATATAGGCGATGCGAAGGGACTTTATAGTATTAATGCTTAGCCTAGATATTAGTAGCGCCTATAATAATATACCCCACGAGCGTCTCCTATATATCTTTAGGGTAAAAGACTTTTTAGAATAGATTATATAATTTATTTAAGGGTTTATAGGTTAAAAAGAAATATTATTAGTCTTTAGCGGATACTAAAGCCCCCCTATTATAGTTGCAATAGAAATACTATAAGAATTACCCCTCTTACCTATACTCTTCCTTTTCTTTATAAGTAACCTACTTAACTCCTTTAAAAAAGGGGCGACTTAGGGGATAGGCTTTATTAATAATATAAACCTAATTATATACGGGCCAACAGCTGTAAAGAATTATAAAATATTAGAGAAAGTATATAATACCTATATAGAATAGGTAAGACGATATAGAGTTTAATTCTTACTAGAGAAATACTAGCTAATCTATTTTATAAGAAAACGCAACTAATCTATAGATCTTTAGTATATAATTTATATTTAAGGCTTTAGGGGTTAACCAGTTTAGGGCCTAAAAGTATTAGGAGTATAGGTAGATAGTAAGCTCCGGTAAAGCGTATATACGGCATAAGCGGCCTATAAGGCCTAAGTATAGTATATTGCATTATCTAGGATCGTTAATTCTATATAGGGTCCATACTTTTAGAAGTCACGCCTACTATATATAGCAGTTGTCTAGCTAACTATAACATATAGGTCCAGTATCTGGGCCATTAAAGAATTTAAAAAAAGCCCCCATAAATTGCTTCTTAAACCACTCTAAAAGGTCTAAATAGCCTACCTTTAGAGTATAATAGGCGGATATAAGCGAATGGCTATAGCACTACTTAAGAAGGAAGCTAATATTTCCCCCCTATAACTATATATTAAAGCCGCTGCAATATAAAGGGCGTAAAAGAAACGTAACTATAATATTATAAAGTATATTAAGATACGCCTAAATAAACTATAGAGGGACCCTAGGGCGCCTAGTAGGAGAATAAACTAATAACCCTAAAGTAGGGAAGATATATTAGAGAAATAGGTAAAGAAAGTAGAAGAAAAATAGTACTGCTTTAGGGCCTAGGCCTATATAGAAGAGAAAGGGAGACGTATAAAAGGCTAGCAAGGATAATAGTAAGAGAGAGAAAGGAGCTAAAGTAGAGTATAAAAGAATACTAGGAAACTATCTACTATAATATAATACTGGCTAGACTAACGCTAAAGAGGTATATAGGAGTTAAAGGTATAGAGGCTAACTAAGGTAAGAGGAACCTAAGCTGTAGTATAGTTAACGCTATAGGGGGTAAATACTTTAGGGCTCTAAGAAGGCCTAACGAAAGTAGAAAATATAATAGTAATACTCTTAAGAATAGAAATAATAGGGCTAAAAGACTAGCTCTACTAGGTAGGTATCTTAGTAGGTAGCCTAAGATATAAATATAGCTGGCTAAGACAGATACTAAAACATGTAATACTATTATACCCCTTACGCACTAACTAAGAAGTAATACTTTTAGTAGCTGGCATAAAGAACTATAAGACACTGCTCTTAATATAAAAAGGCCTTAAGGCGGTTACCTAGTGGCTTATTAGCTAAAATATACTAAACCAGTTCTAGGTTATAAAGGAAATAATA
>Ga0307515_10011954_pt1 | contig 16395 bp, 12 predicted proteins | sample 17_EM_MG_FD_194513 | JGI IMG/M metagenome (GOLD analysis project Ga0307515, IMG submission 194513) | Populus trichocarpa ectomycorrhiza microbial communities from riparian zone in the Pacific Northwest, United States - 17_EM | ecosystem: Host-associated > Plants > Roots > Unclassified | place...
TCCAGGTTGAGTAATTGTGTTTTTTCTTAAATAAAGGATTGCTGATGAGACGAGCTGCTATAACCTGATGCTATTGTTTTCTTCATCGCAGTATTGCAGGTAATAATGGTGGACAAATGTAGCGCTTGACTTAACCTGACATATTTGCATAAATGTTGTACCAAGTGTATGAGCTAGTTCTGTGCCCCAATAAAACAATATTTGATTGCACAGGGTTTACATTTAGCAGGATGTTTGTATGGAATGTATTTTTCGGTTTTAGTTTTCTTTGAAAAATAAGGAACTCTGGGATGGAGGATTATTATCTGGGAAGAACATTAAGCCGATGGGGCTCTTCCTCTGTAGTTTGCTTTGCTGTGACTAACCCAGTGGAGTAGTGGAGCAAGGGACCGGCGAGAGTGGACCGACCCTACAAGGGAATTGGTGGTTGAATGATCACTCTTGCATTTGTGCTTTGCATGAGGTAACAAGACAGCTCATGTCATGTGGGGCTCTGCCTTTTGCCATTAGAATCAGGACTGAATTCAACCAAGAAACAGAACCAAGCTCAATAGTTTCTCGATATTTTTTAGAGAGTTACGTTGATTTGATGTTGTGAACTGTACTGCCCTCAGAAACATTTTACTGACTTGTGTTTTGCAGATGATGTTGACAAATTGTAGGTTTGGATCCTCGCGGGTGTAAACGCCGCTTGGTTTGGGTCCTATCACGACAGAGGCAAGCACGTGCCGCTTGAAAGATATTTTACTTACTCGGCTGTGGTTGTGCAGCGAGGAATTGGCGATGAGGGGGGGATGGGGGTAGGTCTGGTGGGCCCCCTTCCACCAACCCGATCCATCCCAACCCCCCCGAAGCCACCATTTCCCCCATAGTCTTTGGGTGGGGACGGTGGGAGTAGGAGGGGATAGTGACAAGTGGATGCAATTTCACCAAACAACCCTTCTTTTTCTTTCCTCTTTTCATTTCGGACCCCAAGTTCAAGTTTAATGCATCAGAGACTTGAGCTTAATCCATGGAACAAGATATTAATGAGTCCTGGCAGGCATTTTTTGATCCCCTCACTCGCTTTTTGTATGGAGAAAAGATGGTTGTTGCAAGGGAGTTCCATACAGCATCAGAGAAATATTGAATTATCTCCCTTTTTGGATGTAGTAAATAATAGATTCTTGGTAATAATTTAAATCATAAAAAGCCATGGAGTTTCATACTTTAAGCCAACCTTCCTGCTCGTTCAAACCCGAGGCTGGCTCCATACACGCACACACACGCTATGGTACAATAACAATTTTAGCCCCTTTTGGGATTGTGACCCAAATAAAAGTACTGACCATCACTCTTTAATTAACAAAAAGAAAATTAATTCTGCTCTTTTTTTATTGGACAGAAATGTATAAATCCACGGGGACATGATGAGTTACCATCCCAGTAAGATCGTATAAACTATAAAGTATTCTTCAAGTCTGAAAAAATGTGTTTTAAAGTGGAAGATTCTATGCATTATATTACCAGATAAATAACAAATAAACAAGTGCATTGATCAATGAATAGACTATAATAATAACAACAACAACAACAACTGGGGATGTGGTAAGGGAGGAGCTGGCGTGGGAGTCCAATTCCTCGGCTGGCTTGGGGGGAGGGGTTGGTGGTTGCATCTCATCTCTCTCTATCTGTTTATAAATAGAAAAAAAATAAAATCAATGAACTACAACTACAACTGCTACTTGTCGGTGTGGGTTTGCTCTTAACTCTTTCATTCTATCTGCGATCCTCTCTCCCTCCCCCTTGGCACTTGTCAAGCAGCAGAGAATGAAGGTTATTGATAAGATAAGGGCGGCAGCAGCAGCAGGAGATTCAAATGGAGGAGATAGCAGCAGCAATAATAAGGTTGTTTTCTCCTTCGAATTCTTTCCTCCAAAGACCGATGATGGAGTGGACAACCTGTTCGAGAGAATGGACAGGATGGTCTCTCACAATCCTTCCTTCTGTGACATCACTTGGGGTGCTGGTGGCTCCACCGCAGATCTGACCTTAGACATCGCCAACAAGATGCAGAACATCATCTGTGTCGAGACTATGATGCATCTCACCTGCACCAACATGCCCGTTGAGAAGATCGATCACGCCCTCGAAACCATCAAATCCAATGGAATCCAGAATGTTCTTGCTCTTCGTGGTGATCCTCCTCACGGTCAGGATAAATTCGTCCAGATCCAAGGCGGCCTCGCTTGCGCTCTCGACCTCGTTAGAACCTCTTTTCCTTCCATTCCATTCCATTCCATTTTTTTTTATCAACCAGAATCGAAAGCAATCCTTCTTATTCTTTGTGTTTCTTTGTAATGCAGGTCAAACATATCAGATCCAAATATGGTGATTACTTCGGCATTACTGTCGCTGGCTATCCAGGTTCTTCATCCTTCCCTCTACTTTCCCTTTTCTTTTCGTTAAATTAAATTGTCGAAGTGATCTCAGATTATTTCAAACCAGATCCAGCTCTTTAATTATTTCTCTGTTAATCAAATTTAGAGGCACATCCTGATGTGATTGGAAGTGATGGATTTGCTACGCTTGAGGATTACCATAAAGATCTTGCTTATTTGAAGCAGAAGGTCCTTAGATTTCCTTTCTTTAATTATCTTTATGAATCTAACCAGTAGTGTATTTATTTAATTAATGCCTTTTTTTTAATTTCTAGGTGGATGCTGGGGCTGATCTAATTGTTACTCAACTCTTTTATGATACTGATATTTTCTTGAAATTTGTGAATGACTGCCGCCAAATCGGAATCAATTGTCCCATTGTCCCTGGTATTATGCCTATTAATAACTACAAGGGCTTCATACGTATGGCTGGTTTTTGCAAAACCAAGGTATATATATATTACTGTTGTGCTATCTTCCCTTGTTTTCTCCCTGTTCGAAACAAATGAAACCATCATGCAAATGATAACGAATTCATAGTCAAAGCTGTGTTTCATTTCTTATTTTAGATACCAGCCGAGGTTACTGCGGCATTGGAGCCTATCAAGGATAATGAAGAAGCCGTCAGAGCCTATGGGATTCACCTTGGAACTGAAATGTGCAAGAAGATTTTAGCTCATGGAATCAAGACGTTGCATCTTTATACTCTGAACATGGAGAAATCTGCTTTAGCTATATTAATGGTTTTCTTCTGGTTTCCATTTCATTATTTTTCCTTGAAATGCTCGTAGTATTACTTATGATTGCATCTGATAGCAGACTTACAATGGCAGAATCTTGGTTTGATTGAAGAGTCCAAGATTACAAGGCCGTTACCATGGCGCCCCCCGACAAATGTTTTCCGTGTAAAAGAAGATGTCCGTCCGATATTTTGGTATGTAATTCGTCTCAAATTCCATATTTTCTTTTGTGCAGATTCAGTTTTATTGGAGATGCATTATTTAATTTTCCTTTATTATTGCTTTCCTTTTCCAATACATTTTGACACTTATTACTGATGATTGCAGGGCTAATCGTCCAAAGAGCTACCTAACAAGGACAATAGGTTGGGACCAGTACCCTCATGGCCGATGGGGTGATTCTCGCAATCCATCCTATGGTGCTTTATCTGACTATCAGGTGCAGAGGCTTACTGAACTCAGTTCTTTAGTTTCTTCCTTTTAGGAGTTTTTCGTTCTTTTCAAAGTCATCCAGTGCAATTTAATCACTTGCAATCTAGTTTGTTGCAGCAATAACTAACAAGTTTGCGTAGTTATCTTTTCATTCTAACATTGTAGAATGTTAGGTATATCGATGCATTTATCTTGCTTTCTCATGTGTTTTATATAGAAGGCCTTTTGCAGTCCTTCAATCCCCCCCACCCCCCGCGCCTTTTTTTTTCCATATGTTGTCACATGGATCCAATTGATATGTGTGGGTTATATGGCAAAACATCCCCTTTTTAAGGGTTTTGCTGACCATACAGAAAAAAATAGATAGATGGGAAAGTTACATAAAGTAAATGGAGGTAAAAGAGATTTTTTAGGAAGCACGTGAGTTTTGGGAAAGTTTTGAAAGTGCTTCTGTTACAAATTTAAGATTTTTTAGGTTGGATTGCTTGATCTCCTTCTCGTCCTTTTTTTTATATATAATTAAATAAAGAGGAATATTTTAGTTGTAGGAGAACCTTAGAAGAATAAGGAATTGCTATTTCAACAACCCAAAATGCGCTGCCAACCACTATAAGAAACCTTGCAAGGAGAACACACATGATTAAATCACAATTTTGTGGCTCTTGAAGCTTCATCTTCTTTTAAATAACTTCTAAATAATGAGTACGCATCAGTTACTCCCTTGTATATTATAGAAATGTTCTGGCTATCAGACATCCTGTATTAAAAAAAAAACAATCACTTTTGACAAATATGTTTTGCTTTGATAAACATAAAGTTACACAGGCAGAATTTCTATGGGTCCTGCAAGACAAACAGGACAACTCTATATAGTTCCTTTTGCTCCAAAAATAAATGGGATAGAATGCCGTAAGAGTACTATGATGTACAGATCATACTAAAAAATAACCTAATAACTAGCATAATTGCTTCTCTTAGTTTCATCTCAAACCTGTTAAGAGGGTGCATTGTTAATAGGGGATTGGCATCCAAGATAAGAGTTATTTTCATGCTTGAAAGTGGATATTCTCTGAAGGCTGCAAGAACAATGTCTATTGAATGGAGAAAGCTAAGGGTGAGAATGGATGGAACAGAAATGAAGAGAGCCCTTTTGCTTTGCCTTTTCTTTTTCTTTTTTTTTTCCTTGCATAAATTCTAGATGAGGACCCAAGCTTCGATTACTTGTGTTTGTAATTGCCCTCTATTCCTTTGCTTTGATAAAATGCAGTCTAGAGAAACGAAATGTATATTTTTTTTTGTTAATACGATGCAAGTTATAATTTTTCAATACAGTTTATGCGACCCCGGGCACGTGGCAAGAAACTTCTTGAAGAGTGGGCTGCCCCCTTGAAAAGTGTTGAGGATATATACGAGGTAGAGTTTCCATCCACGGTTACTTTGTGTTTTCTCTTTTCCATTTCTAGTTACTTTTAGCTTCTTTTTTTTAACCTTTTAACCCAATCATGTGGAACTTTTGATTATCAGAAATTCAAGGTATACTGCCTTGGGAAGTTGAAAAGTAGTCCTTGGTCAGAACTAGATGGCCTTCAGCCAGAGACTAAAATCATTAATGAACAGCTGGGTAAGATCAACTTGAAGGGATTCCTGACTATCAATAGTCAACCAGCTGTCAATGGGGAAAAATCTGATTCTCCATCTGTTGGTAAGTGGTGCTTGCATTTCTTATTTGTAATCTAATATATCATTAGCATTATGTCGGTTAGAAACTAGCAAAATTTCTGCAAAGTTCTGGGAGAATACTGGATAATCATGGTACATTCATGTCTTTAGTGCCATTAGCTTATTGTAACTTTGATGCTTGCAAAATTCCAAAAAGTGATGTGGTACATTTTTCTTTAGCCTTCAATAGCTATGATTTGTAAAGTAAAAGAGGGTTTTTAAGTAAATGTTCAAGGATGACCTGGGGATTCTGCTATATGAAGGGACTAGTTAAAGATTTGAGCTCCTCTTTATATTTGGACTGCAGTGGTCTTTTGATTTTGGTTCTGTAAAGAATCTAAGGTGAAAATGGCCCTCATATCATTTGCCTTAGCATGATTATGGAAGGCACATATGACATCTCTGACTTGATTAACCCATGCCATATATGTCCTGCAGGTTGGGGTGGGCCAGGAGGGTATGTATATCAGAAGGCTTATCTAGAATTTTTCTGCTCCAAGGACAAGCTGAATGCTCTTGTTGACAAGTGCAAGTCTTTCCCTTTTGTAACTTACATTGCTGTGAACAAAGGAGGGAGTTGGATCTCTAACGTTGCCCTGACTGATGTGAATGCTGTAACCTGGGGAGTCTTCCCAGGAAAGGAGATTATCCAACCAACTGTTGTGGATCCCACTAGCTTCAGTGTGTGGAAGGATGAGGCATTTGAAATCTGGTCAAGAGGATGGGCTTCCTTGTACCCAGAGGGTGACCCATCCAGAACGCTACTTGAAGAGGTAACACCCTTCTTAACATTGTGTTTGTAACTGCATTTGGGTGTGTTTGGCTTGAAAAAGCATCTGAATGGTTTTGATGTGTATATATATATATATATATATATATATAGATATAAAACAAAAATCTGAAAAAAAATCATTTTGATATATTTTCAAGTGAAAAATACTTTTAAAAATCACCTTACATCACAATACCAAATAATCTTGTGTGCATATGCCATATACAGTCATGCATGCACATTTCATTTGTTGAAGGCGGCATCAGCTTCACTGACGATACAATGTTAAATTTTGCAGGTGCAGAGCAGCTACTTTTTGGTCAGCTTGGTAGATAATGATTACATCCATGGGGACATTTTTGCTGTCTTCGCGGATTTATGATGCTAGGGGCCCTTTGCAGCCCCTGCACTTTCTAAGAGTCTATCCAAGTCCCCAAAAAATGGTGCTTTATCCTAAGTTGAATCCCAGCTTTAATCTTCTTATGGCATACATTGTTTTTGAAATTATTTCCGTATTGAAATGTAATAATAATTCATTGTGATTTTGCTACTCCCCTCTCCATTATATGCTGCAAATTTGTATTTGGAGTGGCAACTAATTGTAAGCTTAAAGAAAATATGATTGCCTCTTTTTCTTGAACTTTTCAATTGAGCTGCGTGCCTCGTTTTTTAAGGTGTCATAATCTCCAGGTCATGGTCCTTCACTTTGCAAGTGACCTCTATTGGCTGGCTTCATGTTCTTTTTCCTTGTCTTTTTAAGTTAGCTGAAGAACTTAGCTTGAGAAATAACGAGCTTAGTAGCAGGGTCGGGGGTTAAGGGCAAACAACAGGAAAAAATAAAATAAAAATTGTTGTTCGGGCCATCAACATCACCACCCATCCTTCCTGCTATCATCCTCACACCCTAACCGCGTGTGCAGATTCGATTCAGTCCAATACATCTAGTGATTCTTCTTTTGCGTAGCTTATTGCATTGCAAGATCCTCCACCAGAGGCTTGCAATTTTAGTTGATCGTAAAGGTATTATTCTGAAAAAATGAACACAATTGATAAAAAGTTTCAGTACATCGAAGGCATCCCTTGAAAGACATGTTATCAGCTGTTCAGTCGACATGTTTTTTTTTTAGTTTGTTTGGAAGTGTGGTTACAGTTATTTTTTGAAGTGTTTTTCACTCAGATATATATTAAAATAATATAATATTTTATTTTTTAAAAATTATTTTTGATATCAACATATCAAAATAATTTAAAAATATAAAAAATATATTAATTTAAAAAAAAATAAAATAAAATTTAAATTTTTTTAAAACGCTAAAAGAAACTGGTACCTTCCACAGGGTATATATAGATACAGCCAATACACCTGAACAAACTAAGGAAAGTGGCAAGGTTTGAGGTGCTCAAGTGATGGACGATGCACCCTGGCTCAAAGGCGAAATAATAAATGGAAGCTTCATTTCGATTTTCAATAAATTGAAAGTAGATATAATTAGCGGCAGACAAGACAAGCAATGCAAACACTCTTGAGAGGCTTAGCTCGTAGGGTGCACACGAGGGAGCGAGCTAAAAACAAAACATGCCCTATTCCTTCTCAGTGAGAGGAAAAGGGCGATGAAAATATCAAGCATTAGGATGTAGCATAAAGTACTTGAAAAGAAAACAACAACAACACGAATAATTAACTAATCTTCTCCTCTCAAGAGATGTTGGCATTGTTCAGAGATTTGGATGCAACAACCCCAGCAGATGTCCGCATAAAATGCTCCCCTCCAAGGATAGCCATGCAAGAATCATCAGTTTTTAGATGAGGCTGCACTGATTCCCAAATCTTTTTCTTTTGTATCTGCATGCATGAGGCAACAGATAGATATATTCATGGGTATATTCATGATGGGATTGTTGAATGCAGGTCGAGGAAGAAATAAAACAACCCATTTACCTGATTGGGAGAGGCAGGATCGGGAAGGTTAGTTTGGTCATCAGGGGATCCAAACCAGATCCTATCCCCGGGGATTGAACCATCAGGTGGGTGAAGAAGCTCAACATTCTCATGGGAGGCACCAGAAGCAGCCATCAGCATTCCATTTGACTTAACACCCCGCATGTTCCTGGGCTTCAGATTCGCAAGCACCACCACATCTCTATGCTGCAGGTGGTCCAGGGGGATGTATTTAACTAGACCGCTACAGATGATTCGAGGCTCTGCCTCACCTACATCCACTTGTTCCACATAGAGGGAATCAGCCTCCTCATGCCTCCACGCTTTGATTATGCGCCCAACCCTTATGTCGAGCAGGTTCCCTGCATCTTTTATTTTACTCATACTAGTACCAGTATCATCACTGTTAGCGTCTCCTCCTCCTCCTCCTCCTGATTGTGGTTCTGAATCTGATGTAGAGATGGCATCCGCATTCACATTTGCAGTGGTGCAAAATGAATGGTGGAGATGGTAATTATGCCTTGCTGCTGAAAATGAAATTAGCAGTGGAATAGTATTTATGGGTTTCTTCTTCTTATGAATAATAATGGGGCAGCATGAAAAGGAGAATGCCAATTTGAATGAGGAAAGGAGCATTTGTGGACTTCCCCCGCCTTTTATAAGCTTAGCAGCTGTTGCAGCCATAGTCGCCGTCGCCATAACTTCCTACACTCGATCACTTACCAAGCAACCCTCACCCTATATACAGGCCTACCTTCTTGTTACAATTTTGGTTTTGGCCCGTTTTCTTTCTGCTCTCTTGCTTTGTTTTTATATATATTGAAAGAAAAAACACACAAATAAATAAAATTTTGATACTTTAAATTTTTTTTATAATGCTATCAATTTTGAGAAAGAAAAACAAAAGGGTGAGAGAATCATATTTTTCTTATATTTATTTCTCAATTAGTAATTATTACTTCAACGTTAAAAATTTTCTTCATATTTTATAATTTCTTATAGAAAGAAAAGAATTTTGAATTTTTTATCAATATCTTATCTCGAAGACCTAATAATTCCTTCTAGATCATGAATTATGATCAAGGTTTTTAAAATTACAAGTTAATTTGTAAAATTATAAGATTTTACGAGTCAACATGTATCTAACGTGCTAAATCGGACTAAAAACTCGAAACCAATAAAATTAGATTTAACTCGTGCAAAATTGGTAAAATCAGTCAATTAGGTTCGACTTTATGAGTTTACTAATTTGTGATATGAACCAAGTCAGGTTCAAATTTGGTCTTAAAATATCTACTGACTAGTTTTGCTAGATTGAACATTTCTTTCAAACCGTATATTGGATAAAGCTGAAATTTTACAGGAAATATTAGATACATGAAAATATATTGTAGTAAATTTTCAGGTCAAATGGAGTTAGGGAACATAATATTTCAGAGGGTCAAATTTAATAAACTAATATTGTCAAATATGTCAAACAATACCTTCGTATACTGTTTGGGACATATCTAAAGCTACCGGTGGAATTTTGCTTTGATTAAAGTTGGGATAGAAACTAGACATCTAAAACTTTCCAACTATATATCGTAGGCCCAATAATTCATCCAAACAAGAAAGAACGACATGTTTGAAATCAGAAAAGAACAACATGTTTGAAATCAGGACTTAAATCTACCAAGAATATATAAAAATTAGAGATTCAAGCTACATAGAGAAATTTTAACATGAAGATCTTTTTTATTATTCTATTTTATTTATTTATTTATTTATTTTTAAATAATTATTTTAATTTGAATTTTTTCTACCGCATTAAACATTGTTTAGGAGTTTATTTCATTATTAAATTTATGTTAGTTAATTACTAATTTAAACTCATTAGCTTGCAACTCAAAAGGGATTTATCAAGACTTATTGTGATGGGAACAACTAAGTTGTTACTAGATTTATGTGTGCTTTCTACCTTTCAGTGATTCCTCTATATTGAGAAATTTTATTTTTCTCCATGTCATTAATTTATACTATCTATCTCTCTTATTTTATTTAGATCACTTATTTTATTAGATTTTAATGTAATTTAATTTCTTGACTAGAATTATCAATATATAATTAGTTCGAAAAAATTACTTATGATTTTAAGATTTTAAGATCCGAGTTTACAATCCAAGTTTATATTATATTTTTTGTGTCTTGTAAAAAAAAGGTTTTTGACACCCTTTGTTATGATCATTTTAAGCTTCTTCTTCTTCTTCTTCTTCTTTTTTATCACTTTGCTTAGGATTTATTATATATATTCTTGTCTATGACAGGAGACAGACAAAATGTGCATGATTAATTTAAATAAGGATAGAAGTATGCCAAAAAAGTAGCAAGCTATTTGGTACACTTTTTCGTTGCTCGCCTCTTTCATAGCCTTCAGCTTCGGCAACTAATAACCACAGTGGCCTCTGGTCTAAGTCACTGATCTCGAGCATGCCTGATTATATTAAAAGATCATTTTTCCCAACACATTTATCTCGTCAACTCTCCTTCAACCAAAATCAGTGCGTTCAACTAAAATGACCTTACTTTAGAAAAAAGGATTCTTTCCCTGTTTATAGAAGCAAGAGATCAATTTGAACACAGCGATAGGGTTATTGGCCATTTTTATGTGGATTTAGAAACTACATGAAAGTTCTCGAGTCCACTCAAACCTTTCTGAATGATCTTTGTGTTACGAAGTTGCTCCGGACAAGGCACTGATCATGTGCATCCATCCAAGGTACAACAACATAGTTCTTAAGCGACATCAGAGTGCTTCTTATTAACCCAATATTGAAAGGATATAAAAAAAAAACAGCTGAAAGTTTGCATATTCACATCAGAGTAGGTGATCCATACAAACCATATTTACAAACTCTTCTAGGCTTACTGTCTTCCAAGAGCAGGTATAGTAGCAGCACCCTGTTATGTTTGTCATCAGCATCATCATCATCAACATCTTGTCTCAATAACCTCCTTGTATGTATGCATTCAGACGGTCCAGCTCCTCCCTGTACTCACTCACCACGGCGCGAACAACATCTCCAATAGATACCATGCCAATCATTCCCTTATCATCAATCACAGGAATGTGCCTAATGCGTCTATCTGCCACTCATTACAAGTTCCAAGCTTTATAACATCTTTCATTTGAGAAAGTAATCAATAAACTAGAAAACAGTAACACCCCACAGTTCGCAATTTGTACATAATACCTGTCATTAATTGCATTGCCTTCAGAACTTTGGTATCATGCGTGACCGTAATAAGCTTGTTCTGCAGTCACCAAGCATGATTATGCAACCTGTAAACAACTCATATAAACAACGTGTGCTCTTATAAAGCCATCATACCTCTTCAGTCATGATATCCCCAACCTTGGTTGACTTGGACGATCTTCCCTGCACAATTATCTTCCGCAGATAGTCTGGATGTTTTCAACAAACAAGATATAATTTCATTTGGCAAGTACTAATGCCTCACACCGCATTGTTTGGTGGTGGGGCCACCAACAGCATCATCAAAATTACAATGGGAAATGGTGCCAAACCAAGGTAGCTGTCAAGCTACAATATTTGTTTTTCACAGAAACAAACTCATACTTTGCAAAATGAACAATGGGGACTCCCAAACTCCTATTACAAAGCCTTAAATGAGAAATCGATTGTTACAACTTACAAGGAGGTAATTGGAAGCTGAGACTACTTTTAGAAAGGAGTATGTCATTATGCGATTGAGATTACATCCTCCACTAGAAAGGGTTCCAGCAGTGGGACCTGGTTATGTTATTCAACGCCATCATCAATTTTTTCCACATGCCAGGAAAAATAAGAGCCAAGTGGTTCCCTGATTCCATTCAGAGGTTACAGAAAGCTAGAGCTAAAAGATGCTTAGAATGGTTCTAAAGGCAGTCAGGAGAGCCCAACTAATATACTAGGGCAATGTGTCAACACACACGCAGACATGCACTTACTCATAAGAAATCCAACCAAGACTGATTTCTTGCAGTCAAGTAGTTGACCAAGTTGTCTCCGCAATAAAGCTTGGAGGAAAAGGTCCCCCCCCCCCCCAAAGACAATAGGAATTAAATGTCTCTCTTCGCAAAAAAGCACTACCATAAGCTTCAGCACTATATGTCCTCACAGCACGAAAGGAATTTCTGATTGTAAAATGTATTTCTATTCAGACTCCTTTTCCATTGTGGGATGCCACATAACTTAAGAAGATATCACGAATTCGAAAATATGTAATTAAAACAAAGACGTGAGTAATCTAACAAATTGTAATTAAAACTAAAATACTGATTATTACTCAATTCATGAAGCATGATAGACTATGAAATAAAATTCAACTACCAAAAGAGGAAACGGGAAGGAAGAGATCTTATAATCTTCAATGGAACTAGAAGAAATATCATAATGTCCAACTGCCTTAAAAAAGGTCTCATGTATATGCAGAACTTCAGCCATAAGCTTTTTGAGTTGAGTATGAAGTTTTAAAATACCCCTCTCTGTGATGATTCCTGCAATTGATTCCTGCTCACCATGTTTGACAACCACCAAGGCCCCAACGTTGTGATGTGTCATCTGGAGCGAAATGCTTTATCAGCTCAAAAGCTAAAGAAAAGTGGAATATGCACTAACGACAACAACCACCATAAATGCTCACTCTGAAGCGAAGATGCTTACCGACTTGACAGCATCATAAACAGTGTCATCCGTAGTGCACCAAAGCCATGAACCATCCGCATTTTTACCTTTTTCTTTGAGGATGTCAGCAATTGTGGTGCTCTCGAAGCCAGTCTCCTCAATAGGAGCAGAGGAGACTGATTCGAAACGAGAAAACACAACGGGCCGCAAGACTGGACTCGAAACACGGAGATGTTGGAAGAGTGAATCCTTGACAACATTTCCATGGGTTAAAAACGTGCGAAGTGCGCCTTGCATCTTTTCCTGTGAAAAAAGGGAGGTTATACATAAATAACGCATTAATAATAAGCATGTTAGCTAGTAGTAATTGCAAAAGGGTGAAAAATTAAATAAGATGGTTATGTATGCATCTATTTATTAATTATATCCATATATAGTAGCTAGATAGCTACCCTGTCCATCTATTTATTCATCTAATTACTCCATAAATGAATTGGAGTTTTTTTTAATAGCATAGATGACTAAAATAATTTACAAATCAGCACAACTTTTTAATAAGTAACAATTTTTTTAATAAATTGCGCTCCTAAAAATAATGTAATTTAATAAGTTGCGCTATGGGTGACCATTCACAAATTGTTTTATACATTTGAGAGTCGCGTAGCACAGCCTTCATAGTTTTTCTTAGCAGCTATTTTTTTTTCTACTTAAAAAAATCAATTAATAAAGGATATGATATGATGTTTGAGAATAAATTAGAAGTAATTGTTAATAATATCATGGAAGGTAGCGGTAGTAGCAGCATAGTCAGAAATGATATGGCATACAGATAGGCAGGTAAAGGATTCGTGATTAGTCAGACATGGATTTGGAACTGAAGCTGGAATTGTAAAGAAAATATAAACTCAATTAGATAGATAGCTAGTTTGTTTTAAAAATGTTTTAAATTTTTTTTTTAAACTTTAAATTATTTTTTTATATTTTTAAATCGTAAATAAATTTTAAAAAATAAAAAGATATTATTTTAATATGTTTTTAAATAAAAATACTAAACTATCTCATTCACAGCACTCCTATTTTTTATATCTCAAGAGACCGGTTGGCAAAGCTATCTATCTATCTAATTGAGTTTATATGCATGTATTTAGTACTTAATTGTGAACATGCTGCCTAAAATATAAACACTATAAATATCTAGGTGGTGATGTGATGTGATGAACGATGATCAAGCTGTCATCAAGATCGATCTAAGATATATAGAGAGATGTGAAGCAGATCAAAAGAAGCTGGAGATGATGAAGGATGGATAGGATAGATACCTGATAGTGATTTAATCTTCAAATCAAGAAGAGAGAAGAAGAGGAAACAGCACCGAGGCAAACCAGATAGCAGTAATAAGGTAAAGGTAGCAGCAGAGCTATCAGTTGGCCCGCCAATCTTTAATAAGGTTAAGATGATGACATAAGATAAACTTTACCCCTTTGAATAATATAATAATAAAAATAAAAATATTAGGATAAAGTATGGATAGATACAAAGCACTTATAGCAGTAGCCATGGATTCTGGTGCAATTTGTTTTAAAAGTTTTTATTTTTTTTATTTTAAATATATTAAAATAATTTTTTTTATTTTTAATATCAATACATCAAAATCACCTAAACATACTAAAGATATTAATTTAAAAACTTTTAATAAATTTAAAAATAAAAAAAGTACACTCCAACCATACTACCAAAAAATGCCTACAACAAAAGAGAAAATTATTAAACGACACACTTTGGTAAAAGAATTAGTAAAACAATACAAGTTGAAAAATTATTTGGAAAATAATAATACAGTTTCAACACCATGTCAAAATCAAAATCCATGTCTTATGCAAATTAATTAACCTCAACAAAAGTTTACCCAAAATTTGATGAATTTCCAATGGTAAAAAAAAGAAGAAGAGATAAAATGATGTGACAAAGGAGAAAAAGATTAGTGTTACTAATTTGGTTTGTGTTTATGAAACGCAAACCAAATTGCCAGCATTCAATTTCTCCTGAAATCCAACAAAAATACACACTGAAACGGGCTCCTCCGGTCAGGGACCAATCGGGCACGAAACTAAAGGCAAATACCTGCAAAAACTGGCCCTGACGGGTTTAGGGTTTAAAACTTTGGGTTTTGAATTTTGAATTTTTGGAATAGAGTTTTGAGTTTAAGGTTTAGTGTTTGAGGTTTAGAATTTATGTTTTTTTAGGGTTTAGGGTTTAGAAATTAGGGTTTGGGGTCTAGGGCATTGGGTCTTGAGTTTGGGGTTTGCGACTAGAGGTTAGGGGTTTTAGGTTTAGGTTAAAGTTTCAGGTTTAAGATTTAGGATTTTGGATTTGAGTTTTAGGTTTAGGGGTTAGGGTTTGTGGTTCGGGTTCGGGGTTCGGGATTGCTGTTCGGGTTTCGAGTTGCGGTTTGGGCTTGGGACATGGGACTTGCCATTCGGGGTTTGGAGTTTCAGGTTTGGGGTTTGGGTTTGGATTTGGGGTTTAGGGTTTTAGGATTTAGGGGTTTAGGTTATAGGAATTCAAGTTTAAGGGCTCGAGATTTCGAGTTTCGGGTTTGGTTCTAAGGTTTAGGGTTTAGGGTTTTGGGGTTAAGGTTTAGGGTTTTAGGGTTTAGGATTTTAGGGTTCAGAGCTTTAGGTTTGAGGGTTGAGGTTTTGGGTTTTAGGTTTGGGTTGGGGTTTCTAGGGTTTGAGATTTTTAGGGTTTTGGGTTTTGGGTTTCGGGTTTAGGGTTTTAGAGGTTTAGGGGTTTAGGGTTTAGGTTTTGGGTTTTGGGTTTTGGGTTTAGGGTTTAAGGTTTTAGGGGTTTAGGGTTTTAGGGTTTTAGGGTTTAGGGGTTTAGGGTTTGGGTTTTTTTAGGGTTTAGGGTTTAGGGTCTTGGTTTTGGGGTTTAGGTTTTGGTTTTAGGGTTTAGGGTTTTGGGTTTCGGGTTTTGAGTTTAGGGTTTAGGGTTAAGGGTTTAGGTTTAGGGTTTTGGGTTTTGGGTTTAGGGTTTTGGGTTTAGGGTTAGGGGGTTAGGGGGTTAGGGGTTAGGGGTTTAGGGTTTGAGGTTTAGGGCTTGAGGTTTAAGGAGGGGTTTAGGGTTTTGGGTTTTGGGTTTTAGGGTTTAGGGTTTCGAGTTTCGGGTTTCTGGTTTCGGGTTTCGGGTTTAGGGTTTCGTGTTTTAGGGTTTAGGGTTTAGGATTTTTAGGGTTTAGGGTGTTTAGGATTTAGGGTTTTTAGGGTGTTTAGGGTTTGGAGTTTGGGGTTTGGGGTTTAGGGTTTAGGGTTTAGGGTTTTTAGGGTTTCGGGTTTTAGGGTTTAGGGTTAAGAGTTTAGGGTTTAGGGTTTTTGGTTTTGGGTTTGGGGTTTGGGTTTAGGGTTTGGGGTTTAGGGTTTAGGGTTTAGGGTTTAGAGGTTTAGGGGTTTAGGGTTTGGGGTTAGGGGTTTGGGGTTTAGGGGTTTGGGGTTGGGGTTTGGGGTTTTAGGATTTAGGGTTTAGGGATTAGGGTTTTAGGGTTTAGGGTTTTAGCGTTTTGGGGTTTGGGGTTTGGGGTTGTGGGGTTTTGGGGTTTAGGGTTTCGAGTTGCGGTTTGGGCTTGGGACATGGGACTTGCCATTCGGGGTTTGGAGTTTCAGGTTTGGGGTTTGGGTTTGGATTTGGGGTTTAGGGTTTTAGGATTTAG
>Ga0307515_10011955_pt1 | contig 16394 bp, 14 predicted proteins | sample 17_EM_MG_FD_194513 | JGI IMG/M metagenome (GOLD analysis project Ga0307515, IMG submission 194513) | Populus trichocarpa ectomycorrhiza microbial communities from riparian zone in the Pacific Northwest, United States - 17_EM | ecosystem: Host-associated > Plants > Roots > Unclassified | place...
GTCCTTATTGGACAAATGTTTGTGAAGTTGTTATGGGTATGTGGTAGAAGTTTCAGGGGAAGATTCCATCAACCACACCATCCGGCTTTGCCACTCTGGGGGCGGCAGAGCCGCCACCAGTGCTAGTTATTTTTATAAAGACTTCCAGGTTTATCCGCCGACCTTCATGCAAGACACCCGTCTCTCTTGTTATTTACAGCAGTCATCACTTCTTACATAATGTAGAGATAATAAGCGTACATGAAGCTGATTAATATTCCTGTAGACTCTGCATCGAGTCCGTCATAACTTCCAGAAGTCAGCATCATCGGCCATCACTCGGCCCTCATTTGCGAAACGTGTTAAATGTTATAATAGAGAAGCTTGACCGTCTATATAATCGAGGCCCAAAATGCTGTGTATGTACGTTCTACCATATCTATCATTTGCGCTCTAGAAATGTTGTGCACTCCGACTGCCACCTCATTGAGCTCGGCTAATGCATGCACGGAATGAGCCGAGCCCGTCACATCCCTGTGTCACCATACACCTCGGAAATTCGTCTTGTCTGTGTTGATTATTTTCGATAGTACAAATGCACTAACTCATTGTTTGTCGCGCGAAACCACTCAGTCGGGGAAAAATAATGCTTGCGTAACCTTCTAAATAGTGAAATGTCGGTATATAAGGTTACAGGAAGTTAGAAAGTCGCATAAGAATCCATGTCTTCTCCCGTGCCACTTTCTTAGTCCCCGAATGCTTAGACTTTAGCTCACATAGTACGAAGTCGTTGAAATATAAACCGCTTCTATAAATCTGGCGCAGTCAACTTAGTGCTTTTGCATCATTGGCCTGTGATCGGAATAAGATGAGTAACCTCGTGATAATAGCTCAAGGCACATATCTGAGGGCGGCCTGACCGTAAAGTGAGAAACTGTGGATTAGCTTAGGTTTGCAGAACCAAAGGCTCAAGATTTAACTGAGTTTTATAGAGTGTCGGTAAAGGGTTTTCCGCTACCACTTCAGTCTCTTAGGACTGCACAATCCAAAAGCTTGCTTCAATAACCAATATCCCATAACCCACCTTCACACCGGTTATTCGTCTGGTATCCTCTGCAGCGGAATTAGAAAGACACGAGACGAGTTGTTCCCGGTATTCAACAAATTCGAGTAATCTACAGATTATATATATCATGAGTTCCATGTTGCAAGAGGAGGTGACATTCCAACTTCAGAGAGTGTCATCCCATATGACAAAGGTCGTAATACTATAGACTGGATTTGAAAATCACGCACTCATGCAGCTCGAGCCAAATTCCGAGGTCGGCTGATCAGCTGATCAGCCTCAAATGCAGAGACGCGACATCTCCTCAGGCCCGTACGACAAGGGGGTGAAGGGAGACGCACGTAGGTCAGGTGGTCAGCACCAATCCCAACATTTTTCGACATGCATAACAGGCACTAACAATGACGATTGTTTTATGTGACACGAAGAATGAAGCTTCCACTCGATGGTGATATTCGCCAGTATGCCTTACCCCGCTATCAACCAGCGACAAGTGGATTATGTGCTCCCCGTTTATCTTACTCAGCTTTTGACATACTGACATGTGGATAGCTCCATTATTTTCGCTTCGCTGAGCCCTATTGAATCTTATCAATATCGTTCTCCATGATCGGTATATTCTACCTCAATTATATGGCTGATGGTTGCAACGAGCTTATGTTACCCAGCACGAACCACGCCTTGTTTTAACAACTTCAACAGCAACATGCTTCTCATATTCCCAACAAATTGTGTCCACATAAAACTTTGTGACTCATGGATATACTCGGTTGTTCATCACCCATCCAGCTCAGCCTTTTAGTAGCCCCGCCTCTTTATTCATCGCCCGGTTTCTGTTATCCAACGGTACTGACATCGTTCTCCGGCCGCGAATACACCTGGATATTCAGAACCTAAGAAACTCCCAACTGGGTCAGAAGACATTACGATGTCGTACTTCGAACGCTTCATTCCGATTCTTACCATACCGGTCTTGCATTCCGGACTGGTACACGCCCATGCACTCAGATTCCCACTGCACCGGAGAAGTGACAACCAAACAACCAGACACAAGCTGTATAAGAGAACCGACAGCAATAACGCCTGGGTTGCAATTGGAACATTGGCCGCAGTCACCACGGCCTTGATCGCGTTATGCAAAGTCTATAAATGTTGGAGGAGGGCTCAGAAAGAACAACAGGCAAGCAATCAGCGCTTACTTAATTATGAAAGCTAACCAACACCGTAGGAGGAGTATGATCAGTTAGGTTTCCTTGCGCCTGTCGAACGTAGCAACCATGGTAGAAATAGACGCTTTCCCCCTTCCAACTCCATATTCAACACCGACATCCGTTTGCACCACCACAACCACTATCACGTCGGTGCTACCGCTTCTGTAACACCATCGGCGGTGCCGAATCTTTGTACATCACCGGCAGTAGTGCTAGCACTACCGCAACGCCCACAACTGACGTACTCTCCACCGTTGATGCGATTGTCTATATCTGACATTGGAGTTCCACATGCATATCGTCCCCGACCTTGCCCCATTCCAAATTCACACCCGCGCCAAGACAGTCGACATAGCCCATTGGCCACTCTAGAAGATTGCCGGCAACATAGAAGGAGCACGGGGTTTATCAGACTGATGGACGAGGAATCGGTTTGAGTGCTGATGTTCTGCGCTTCATTTTCAGACTTTCTTGGGGGGGGGGTATAATTTTGTTCGGTTGTCAGAGTATTATTGATATAGTACACATTTGCCACAATGTCGGATGTCTTATTCTATTCATTTTCTATACAACATGTAACGAGGTTTCGAGGCTATGAGGCTATGCTTCAGTATTACATATTTCTTTAGCACATATATCAATACAGCATTGTAGTCGATCGGTGCGCATTTTTTTCAAGCCGAAGTTGTCTTACACAATATGTACACCTCAACTGCACACCTCAACTGCAAGCCTTATTATCATTCGCCGGCTAACGGATGAATTTGACACTCTACCCATGAGCAGATCGTTTGCTCTTCACCAGTGTAGAGGCGCAGCATTCAAGCTCTCATCGATCTCGTAGAATTTCAATTAATCGATGGGTTAACTAACTATCCAACACCCAGGGTTGAGTTACTCCGACTCTCATCGATGTTGGCACGGGATTTGGCCCGGTGGCTTTTGTGGCGTTTGGCCTAAGGCTGCGGGCATGAGGCCGGTGGCTTACGGCCCCCATTGGCCTCGCCTGCCCCCACCAGCCTCGCCTGCCCCCACCAGCCTCGCCTGCTCCCATCGGCCTCGCCTGCCCCCATGCTGAGGAGTAGGGCTAGCCCCGGCAGTGATGCCCGGCATTGGCCTCCGGATGTGATACTCGGCTTCGCCGAGTATGCTCTCTCCTTTCCCACATATATTTGCCTGTCTTTCTCTCTCTTTGCGCTTTAGACAATCACTTTTGTACGATAGTCAATTCAATATCTCTATTCGTACTCGATTGATCTCAACAATCGATAGTCAATTCGTGATGCTTATAGGAGCACTGTAAATTCTCCAGTGCAACCCCGAATAAAATCAACTCTTATAGAAAATCTCTAGATAACTCGCAGCTCTGCGCTTGATCGCCATCGCGACGTCTTGCTAACTAATATCCTTGCATCCACATGAGGTGTAAAGTAGGTACCACTTAACATTACCTCATCGAGGTCTCGAAACTTTACATTGCCACTAACCTTCTTTAAGCGCCCATGCTAATCTCAAATATGACAGGTTAGAGTTTATATGCCCCCATACATAATTTTTCGACGAGTACCACATTAGATAAACAACTCGTTTTTCGAGAGTGTATGCCGGTAGTACACCACGTTTTGGGCCTATGCCCTTAGCCACACCTTAATCAAACCTCCCCCAACTAGTACTCCCAGCGCGCTCAAGACAACGGCTGCTGCTCTAGAAAACCAAACGGCCATTGAAATAGTAGTCACATACCTAAGATAGAACATCTGAATTGAGAATAATTTGTCTGATCCCTAGCTTTTGTTGTTTGCAAGTCGTAATGAGTCTGGGCAAGAGACAAAGGCATAGCCCGGAAGAAACACGAAATCATTGTATAGAGTACATACTAAATTATTAGAATCTCAATATTGAAAAGAACCTCAGAATGCGAACTTGGTGTCAACCCACCCATTTTTCCTCAACTTTTCTGATCCTATACTCCCCAATTGTCATCTAGCCTAGCCGCTGACGTTCGAAAGTTGGCGAGGGGCCATGTGGAAACTTTCGACTGGAGTCACACCGGCTCTTGATAGGTGAGGACGAAGGTATCCTGGTAGCCGTGAATCATATTTGTGATCATTAGAGCCTGTTCTAGTCAGTTCGCGGAGAATGTCAGTCCGCGGAGTTACCGGTTAGTTCACGGAGCCCCACCTTCCGTGAATGAACCAGTCAGATCAGTGCTCCATGAACTGCCTTGTGCTAATTGTGCTCAAACAAAAGTCACAATTACTCTGAATGCAAAGTGATGTATACATGAAATATGCGCAATTTATCGCTCTTTCACCTCCTGGTCTCCAATTTACCATATCTTTAATATTGATGGAATGGTTGTGAAAAAAACACCAATTTTCAGCGATTTTGGCTGTTTGTTTTAAAGCTGCTCAATCAATTTTAAAGATATTGTAAATCAAAGCCATGGGGGTGAAAGAGCGATGAATTATGCATATTTCATGTATACATCACATTGTGATTGGACCAATACTTGCAGACTTAATTGGACCGACTTTTTGTCATTTTTGTCTGTGCAGCTGAGCAGAGAAAAGACATACTTTTTTTTCCCAGTTATTCCATTGCTTGACCGGTCACTCCACGGACTGACATACTCCGTGAATTGACTAGAACAGAGCCTCATGTTGCAAATCTTAGCCATGGGGTTCGGTTCTAGGGCTCTGAGATAGAGGAGTCTAATGCCGGATCCTTGCTAACTGAATAATCGTACCGAGGGTCATTTGTCCATTGTTTGTAGTCATATTGTACTAGGCCGCTTGCGGCCATGACATACATTTTCCTCCCCTTGCCTGCTACTTCTCGAAATCAACAAATGAAACAACCAAAGTCATAAACCCAACCACTACCCTCTTCCCCAAAACAAAACAAAACAACTTCCCCCAGGATTCTACTCCTCGTTCTCTGGGCTCTCCGCCTCCTTCTCCGCTCTAAAAACTTTCCCCACATCCGACGAACAAAATTCCATCAGCGCTGGCGTACATTCCTCTTTGCAAAAACGAGAGACATCGGAGTCCGATTCTTATCCATCCTCAAATTCTTTCGATTCGACTTCGGTACTACCTCTTGTTCCTTCTCCTATCTTGTGCAGCACTTAAACAAGTGATCCCTGTATTGGAAATCCGCTCAACCCCACGCCCGAGTCCGCCCGATGGCGGAGCGGCCAATATGGCCTTGTCACTCTGTATATAGAGACACCACAAGAGTAGAGAGAACGATAATTATCGCTCTTGAACTCTCCCATAGCGCCGTATTACTTAGACTTCGGTAGTGTTGTCACGGCTCAGACCGGAATTATCCGGGAACCATGGTGTGGATCTACACCTCGCCCCCACTTTCGACCTTTGCACGGCAACCTAAGTTGCACCTGAAAGAGGTGGGTACTTTTAGATTAGTTACACACAATGGCAGGTATCGGTGGACCTGTCATTACTCTACGCTCTTACAGCCTTAAACAACTGCGATACTTGATGTCTGGTGATTATTATATTTTTTGGTGGGTGTCGTGCCGCTGTAGGGACAATCTGTAATCAATATGCATGAACACAGTACCTGGGTCCAATGGTATGCAATTGGCAGCCGCAAGCGAATGCGGGTGTCAAGGGTGCTGTATTTTCGCGGGTGAAGTATTGGCTGCGCCTTGCGTAACAACAGTAGCTGGACCTCATTCACGTCTGCATGTGCATGTGCATGACGCAATGCTCCTCACTAGTATGCTGCAATGGGGTTTCCCCTCAGCATGTGGCAAATATCTTTCTTCGCATTGTGCTCGCAAAACATTATCCGCTGAATATATTAATCCGCTGGCTCAGTAGCAGCTGAGCGGGAGTCAACGAAGAGCCACTATACACTCAAACTTCATTGTTCGGTATCTATAATTTCTCTCTCGCTGTGTATTTTGCTGTCTGGGGAGGTCCCGAAGCCGGTATTGACGACAGGAATAGAACACGCCTTTGAGTTATTATCCCGCCATAAATCAACTTTCTACATTTGCATCGTTGCATTTTTGGAATTTTGTTTAGCGTACATTATGTTTTCAACGCGTAACTCCCCACGTATATAACATTCAGATGGGATGTTTACCCACTACTACACTTCTACGGATAGTACCGGGAGCGACCTCTAAAGCGACCTCGTCGCATGTTCTAATCTATTCACGGAGGCGGTTCCTCCGCGGAGTACCCAGTCAGTTCACGGAAGCTCACCATCCGTGGACTGACAGGCTCGTTCGCGGAGTCCGTACCCCACCTCCGTGAACTGACCGGTTCGCTCGCAGAGTCAAACACAAATTAAAAACACTCTGCTCTGCACGCACATATGTGCACGCACTGGCATGTACATACACCCAGTTGGCTCTATCCGGCTGAATTCAATCAGTGCAGCTGTGTACATTATGTTAGGCGGATTTTGAGTGCGATCATCACGTGGTGTTGGGTTAGGATTGATCGGCTGAGCCGCATGCACTATATTTTTTGTGTACGTGTCAGTTATATGAAAAGAGTCAATATACGCATCACCAATTGGCAACTGCACCATAAGTTGCCGTACGCTTCCTTCTGCGCCATGATTTGGTCCAACACATTCAGCGCTGCGGAACTGTTTCAAAGGGAAAGTCTAGTGCTCACTTCATTGCCATGGCCGAGATGGTGGTGCACAGTGCACAAATACTGGAGCTTTTGCACCGCCATCTGCTACTTTCAATCTCAAACACAACACAACAGCTCCACCCGAGCCAAGTCACAATGAAAAAACGGCGTCGTGCAAATCCGCAAGAAGATGCTTTCGACTGTACAGATCCCAAATCGGCGGAGGATACGAACCGGTCAGCTCACGGAGGGTTTGCAATAGTCCGTCCACCCACCAGTCTTGCAGGTCCCCATCTCCGTCTTTAGTTTCAGGCATGATGTTGCAAGACTAGGGTCCAATCAAGGCGACTGGGGGTGACGCCTAGGGCTGTGGTTACTGAATCTCCTGAAAGTATGCGGTTATTTCGATGAAGACACAGTGATGTGGTCTCTCCAATCGGTGGATAATCGACTGGATAGGTTATAGTGCAAATTATGTAACCCAGACACGGTTGGAGGGCATATTGGATATCATCATTCCGTCACTAGCACCATGTGTCCATTACTCGTAAGACCGCCGGCACCTACTGTCCCGCAGTCTGATAACTTCCAGGACGGATATTCGTTGTCCGGAACAGGGCGACGTCTTTCCCAGATGGGGCGGACTTTTGTGAACCCTGTCCACACTCCTCCATTTATCTCCACCAATGTTTTGTCAAATATGAAACCCATTGGCATAGAGTATGTCAACTCTATGTAGATGGATTCTATGTTATTATTGGTCAGATACTGGGACTAGCTGAGTGCCAGTGGGGTCCGCTAGGGGGTGGGGTAAAGTAGCATACTTCGAAAAACCAGTTATGATACACCCTTGTAAATCTGACAAATTTTGGGAGGTTAAGGTCCATAATAGGTTGAATGAAAACTCAAAAGAAGCTCTACATGAGCGTGTACTGCGATCTACAACCAGACCAGCCGTTCAGGAGCGTTCATAACAATCGCAGCTTGGCACAAATACCCGTGAAATACCGCCCGGGATTTGGCATTTTGGTCGTCCCAACTGCAGTTCACGGACGAGGTTATGGAGCATGAATCCCACATCGTTACCATGCTGTGATTCTTCCTAAAGCCGACTATCAGTACCGAGGTTGGGCTTCCTCCTCGGCATTGAGGCTGGTGGTGGTAGAGTGGGCTATAATTCACTGGCTTCGCCTCGCAAGCCTTAGGTCATTTGGGGCTGCAAGCTACTGGCTAAAAGCCTTGAAAGATTTTGGTCTAGTCTCGGGCATCGCCATGCACGGACAGGACGGACTATTGTGATTCTTGGTCTAGAGCAACTTTTTCTTCACAGCGTTGCGAAACGTACTCATGAGGGTCATCGTTTCTGAGACTGAGTTTGTAATGGTCTGCGCTCAGAAATTGTGGGAACAGGTATAGAAACGTAGCGTATTGGATTTGGGATTTTTTGAAATTGCCCTCAGCCGAAGCACAATCTCAAAATACAGTGAAATAACGAATCAAATCTACCAATCGAATTCGGGATATTACTGTATCTTATTACCGTAGCCCAACGTTACATATCTGGTGGACATTGTTGGAGAAGTATGTGTTGAAGGTAGCTTAGGGGCTGAACCAGCATGTGATTGCTGAGCGGAGCGGGGCGAAGTAGGAATATGGGACGCGGCAGGGAGTTTGCGTGGTGAAGAAAAGGGTGCGGAAGGAAAATGTGGTAATTAGCCGAAGGATCGGGAGCGCGCGCACGGTGCGGTGTGACGTATTAGTTAAGAAGGGTCTTCCAGTGGCGCTAGTCGCTCTTAGTGCGGGGGAAACTTTAATTTAACGACTAACCCCACCCATCATTGCTTCAACGGGTAAAATATGTTCTGTCGCAGTGCGGGCAGAAATGTGAGTCGATTCTGCCGACAGTCTACATATTCCTCCAACTAACTGAGCATTTGAGACTTCTCGTACAGGAGTACGTGTGTCTTGCATGCGCGGAACAATGATAAGCCGCCATTATCCGAGGTGACTGTAGCCGGTAACTACTAGCGATCAACGCTAGCGGGAGGCAAGGCAACGTTCCGGTGGCAATAGTGTGCACGTGCTCGGTGCTCGGCAATGATGCAGCCGAGTGTAACTCTGTCTATAAGTTTGTAATGGGAAGTAGTAATCCCTTTTCCCATACTCTCGCTCAGATCCATGTATAACCAGATCCACTCAGTTACTATACCATACCGTATCGGGCTTAGCAGCCTTTGCACCGTGCTAAATCACCGGCATTACCTCAGTACCACTAGAGTTCCTTCTGCTACCGTTCTCGTGCGAGGTTAGCATCTACTAATCGGTTCCTTGCGTCTACTAACTGTTTTGCAGCTACAACCGTTTCCTCAACTAGTGTTTTCTCTTCACTTTTCACATTACGTCAGCAATTCGACCAAGGGTCGCAACAGTCCGTCCCATCTGGATAAGCCCTTGCCATGCGCCAAATAACGATTTGCCGTCCTACATGTTTTAAACTATGGGGCTATTAGATTGAAATAGTACGAAAATGTTGAATTATCTATTCAAACAGAGAGTAAGATTGATGCCTATACCATACCCAGAGCTGACTACCGTCCTGAGAGAGCCCAGTACCTACCAAGCCCGAGGCAACCGGAGCCTGAAGATCGAGCGCAACAGTAGATGTTGCATGTGTACTTGGATCGTGAGTCTCAGCATCGTCTGATGACTTGTATGAGAATGAAGACTTTTATGAAGATGGTGGCTGTATGAGGATATGCACTAGGACTAGGGTGATGCGTCTCATGTCAGATAGAACATACGCGTACGCATATGGGAGATTGTACATATACGGGCCTTTGGCCCTCGAGATAGAAAGCATCAAGTCAATCAATAAGTCTAAAAAGCATTCAAAAGTAACAGTAGATGTTACAGGTATACTTGTGCCGGAGAAATGTTATAGATCTGATGTTCTAGTCCATTCACGGAGGCAGTTCCTCCGCGGAGTACCTAGTCAGTTCACGGAGGCCCACTTTCCGTGAACGAACCGTCCATTCACGGAGTCCGTACCCCACCTCCGTGAACTGACTAGTTCGTTCGCGGAGTCAGTCAAAAATTACAAATACTGTGCTCCGCATGCATGTATGTGCATTCACTGGCGTGTACGTACACTCAGCTGGCTCTATGCAGCTGAATTCAATCAGCGCAACCGCGTACGCTCAGCACAGCGCAATTGAGTACATTCTTCACAGCGCAACTGAGTACGTTCCATGGATTCTATCGTACTAACAATATGGACCGCCTTACATCTACCATCCCACATCAAATTCCGTCATTCAAAAAGTGTAGCCATCGAGAACTTACTCTTCGAGAAGCTGCTCGTCTTCAGTCCCCTGCTGAGCTCATCCAAGTACGTTGGAGGTGTAATGGCAACTGCACGACTGTTCATTGCAAGTGTTTCAAAGCAATGCCGAGTGCACACTTCATTGCCATGGCCGATGTTGGTACGGGATTTGGCCCGAGGGCTTGTGTGGCGTTCCGGGGCTTACAGCCCCCAACGGCCTATGGCTGCGGGCATGAGGCCAGTGGCTTGGAGCCCCCATCGGCCGCCACCAGCCCCCATGCTCAAGAGTAGGTTTAGCCCCAGCAGTGATGCCCGGCATTGGTCTCCGGATGTGATACTCGGCTTCGTGGAGTATGCCCTCTTCTTTCCCATATATATTTGCCTGTCATTCTCTCTCTTTGCTCCTTAGACAATCACTTTTGTACGATAGTCAATTCAATATCTCTATTCGTACTCGATTGATCTCAACAGCCGAGATTGTGGGTCGCAGTGCATACATACTGGACCTTCTGCCGCGCCATCAGGTACTTTCAATGTCGAACGAAACACAAGATCAGCTCCACCGATGGAGCACAGTGTAACTGTAGTTGCATCAGGACGTCCAAGAGGCATCCGATTGTAGGGATCACGATGATGTATAGATTATTTATAATTTTTCATTGACTCTGTGAATGAACTAGTCAGTTCACGGAGGTGAGGTACCGACTCCGTGAATGGACGGTTCGTTCACGGAAGGTGGGCCTCCGTGAACTGACTAGGTACTCCGCGGAGGAACCGCCTCCGTGAATGGACTAGAACATCTGATACACGGTGACTGCTGCAGGGGCTGATCTCTCGCCCGTATATCTCGAGTTTTTCCAGCGATGTCAACCGTCCCAATTCTTGCCAGGACGGACGGGAGGGCGCCAGAACCGTCCGTCCCGTCCAAGCATGTCAATGACGGCTAGACGGCCGGGGACCTGCCGCGGACGGCACGAACCCCGTCTCCGGCAGTCATCCACCATCCCCGGCCGACATCGGGCAGCTAGAGTATATACTTGCATTAAACCCAATGCAGCTGTGATAACATGCGGTAAAATATATTAGTACCGTGATGCACTCTATCTATGTATAAAACCACTGTGCAAGAGCGAAAGTAAAGTGAAATGAAGTGTTTACAAAGATGGACGAAGTACCTGCTCAACAAAGTGCTTATCAGCGACCTACCAAATCGCTTGGGTGATGATATCATTCAGGCTTGTGAGTGTCTGAATTCTTGGGTGACACAAGGCTTATTCTTGGAGCAACAGAGTCAGACATGGTTAAGATGGAGCAGATGCAGAATGATCTTGCTTCGAGGTCAAGAGATTAGATGTAACTAGTTTTATGAGATTTGGTAATGTACACTGCACGAGATCCATGGATGTCGGCAGATAACGGCCGGGGACGGTTACTTCACCGTCATTGCCGTCCGTCCCCGCCCTGCCTCAAAAAGACGGCGCCGTTTCCGTCCTGCCCTCGGACGGACGGCGACTTTGCAGTTCGTCCCCGTCCGCAGTGATCCCGGACGGACGGGACGGTTGACATCACTGAGTTTTTCTCCTTTCCTTTTCTCTTCTCTGTACCATAGAATAAACGCACACGGTTCTCCCCAACTTCCACATCGTAACAGTAGACGCCGGTAGTCTTACGAGTGATATATCCATGATTCGAGTGATGCAGCTGTGACCGAGTGAACATATCTAATATGCCGCCTAGCCGCGTCTATTACATAATCTACACTATTAGCTACCAAGTTGACCATCAATAGATCGGAGAGCCCATATAATCGTGTTTCAATCAAAATAACCTCAAACAACAAGTAAACCAGTAACCCCAGCCTTAGGCGTTACCCCTTCATCCTATTGAGTAGGTTGTAGGTGCAAAGGGAACTGTGATCCGCTATCACTGTTTCGAAGTGTGAGCTGAGTGCGTACTTCATTGCCATGGCCGCGATGGTCAGGCGTACTAATAGTACGTTCCGTCCGTCGAAGGTTATGCCCCGGACTAGATGATTTCGGGGCTCAAAATTTTAGGACTGGACGGACTAGGGCACTCCATGACAAGACCATAGGACTGCGGGGACCTACAGCCCACTAATCGGCACCCACAGATACTACGGCCGAAGATTTGTTCCGGAATTTGGTTACATTACTCATGCGGGGTAGAGTTTTGTCCTAGAACTCTCACTCCCGAGCCGGACATACTATGTCCGACCCTAGTCAGAACTAAAATGTTCAGTACCGGGCCCTGGTCCTGGTATTTTCTCCTCGAGACGGACTAATCCGCCGAAACTCGTGTCCCGGACGGGACGACGACGTCTGGCCCCGAATAACTGTAATCTCCCAGGACCGCTGGGAACACTGGCGATGGGAGCGTATAGCGTATGAATAGTGGTACATCTACAGCTCCGTCGGGTACTTTCGACTTGCACGGAACACAACAAGCCATAATTCACAACGTCGTCGTGCAAATATGCGAGGTCATTCTTGAAGGCAGACAAATTCCACTTCCGCTATAGTTGGCGCACTAAATTATTGGACAGAGCTGGAAGCCACCAGGGAAGGAGAAGAAGAAGAGGAAGAAAACACTGAAGTGGGAGATATTAACGAAGAGCAAGAAGACGTGAGGCTGATGAGGACGATGAAGAAGAAGTGGACAAAGAGGAAGAGATTGTGTCAAAGGATGACATGGGGCATGGTGTAATCGTAGATGCGCCACGACGTTGAGAGATGCAGTGGATTATAGCGATCAAGATGAAGGTGTACTGAGTAATAATTGTTTTCGGTTGAGTGTAATTTTGCACTGGTCAGTTCACGGGAGGTAGGATTCCGTTCGAGGGTTAGAGATGCGCAGTCGAGAGTAAGCATTCATCTCGGCAGCGAATAGAGCAAGCCAGATCACTGAAAGTAGTTGCAAGAGCTGTGTAGAATGAGAAATGGTGTAGTAGGCATTTCGAGTATCAGTGCGGAAAGGCTGGAAGTCGAAGACCTATCCCTATGAAGGCAGAAGTCCTTTGCCGTGATAGTTGCTACTAACTCAAGTGTGGGCAAGCCCCCACAGCAACATACATCATACGATTCGGCCAGCGAGGCGATGATCAGCGCTGGTAGTGTGGGAAGGTGGCCTAGACACGGGAGTATCTCCTCCGCTACTGCAGAAAGTGGAAGAATAAGCAACACGAACTGTGAAAAGCAGTTGGGCGGGAAATTGGCTGGAAAGAAAGCAGGGGCCGGCACGTGCAGATATCGGAACTCTTCTCGATGCAGATATGCAATCAGGCAGTGGTGGACATCCTTGCAACCACGGAGGTGGGGAAGTTCCCACGCCGCTGAGCAGAGCAGAGTGTAGCTAGCAGTCGTTCGCTTTCGTTTCGTTTGTTTCTGTACGCTACAATTCACTTATGCTTCGTGCTTATAAAAGAGTAGAGGAGTAGAAGGAGGGGAGCTCCCCCATCTAGTCGGCGGGGGAAAATTTGGCACTGCCATACTCTAGTTAGAATGAATGCAGGAAGTTCAAAACAAAGAAACCAAAAAGGTGGGACTCCGTGAGGTGAAGGAGGTTATTCGGGATTCGACTAGATACATGCTTACAAGGTATATGGCATTTTCACCTCATGGAAGCTTTTTGAGAAGGCAGTCGTGCTCTGGGATTTTGAAACTAAGAACCTATTCAGATACTGATTATTAAGTGAACTCTTACAAATTTATTGTTGCAACTATGACGGGAGAACCGTGAGCATTCGCTATGGTACAATGTCAATCTCGGTACAGGTCTAAAGGTCTAAGATGGGTAGGGAAAGGGAAGAGTAAAGTCTAAAGTCTAAAATAACAGTCACGAACAAAGTAGCTCTATCAACAATTATACTACAGTGACTGTCCATATCAAAAGACAGATCTTGGAGTGGGAAAGGGCTGAGCGGTGGAGCAACAAGAATCTCTAGAGTACGTGTTACTTAAAGTCACAGAGCAAGATCGCCGATATTGCAGCTGCACTCATAAATCGCCGAATGTTTCCCTACTCGACAGTATTTGGTCCAACAAGATCGACGTTGCTAGAAATCATATGATTCGCTTGCACCTAGAGTTATTCTTAGCCAACGTACTGAAAAGACATTGGTGCCACGGAAGCAAGACAAATCTTCCCACGAATTATCGCCTGAGCGGTTACACCAACAGTCCGAACGAACCGCCCGCCTGCGAAGACATCCCTATTTCTAATTATAGGATTATGCCAGTGCGTCAGGTGAGTTCAGAACCTCAGGCGGCAGGCATACATACATAGTGCAGCAAAGTGCATATCGCTGTCAGCACGGTATCTTCCATTTAGCCAAGAAATCTAAGTTGCTTATTTCTGGCTTTCCTTGCTTGGTTTCGATCCCATTTTCTCCCGCATGTTGTTGTTGTTGTTTATTCATATTGTATTCACTCTAAGTAGAGTATGATAAAGACCGATTCTCCTCTGGCTCCGGGCAAGCCGGCTAAATCGCGGAGCTCCCCACCCACTACCCAAAATCAATCATTCACCCCCTCCCCTCTTCCACCCCCATGACCCCAGGGTACCATATTCTTGTCCACCCCCAGAAATGTAACTATTCAGATCCAGTACGACATTCACCTCACAGCAGGGTTTGATTCATGATATGGCAGTGGAATATCCGAACTGTCCTACTGTGGGGTATGAATAGCACCTTTGATGTGTCTACCAATTTATGTTGTTTAAGTTGGTTGTTGCATTCATGGGAACAACTCGTGGTGCTTGTGTGCCTGAGAAGCAGGTCTGCCATCATAGCTCCTCCAAGTGTTGTGAGTTGGAGCATGCTGTCCTCAGGAAAACTCTTCATTGAACTGCTGTGTTTTCACTCCATGCATGTATTGTGTTGGCGATTGGATCATTGGTGTCATGTTGTGAAAACCATGTCACTGACTTGCGTGAAGCATTGAACAAGGCGAGATGCCCGGGATGAGGGACTACCATTTGAGGTCCATAATGAGTTGTTTTGGGTGGTTGCCACAGACAGCGGTACAATTGAAAACAAGGGGTGAACAAGTGGACATAGACAGGTATTTGAAAATGAAGCCAAAGTGCAACCCCAACCCACCCAAAAAAAATGGGGGTCTTGGCAAAACCAGGTGGTGTGGTGTTTGTTTTTGTTTTAATAATACTGTATTCAGTCTAATTAGAGCATGACAGGACCATAATAACCCCTTCCACCTCGGGGCGAGCAGGCTAGTTGCCACAGCTCCTTCCCCGCTACCTGTCGTCCTGGTTGAGAAATGCAAGACAAGATGTGAGAAAGACGAAAAGAATGACAGAAAGAAAGGTGTAATGCCATTACAGCCCCTGCTCCTCCCGAGCCCTGAATCATGATCCCGCTCCCTAGCGATACTTCAGCTTTGCCTGAAACCTCCCGACTTCAGTGGCCGCCAGGAAGTCCATCACCGCTTGGTCCCACTCCTCGATGGAAAACAGCTCAGAAATCTGCACATGTCCTCATCTGCCCGCTATCCAGCCTGTCACCTTCCCCACCATGTAATGGGCAGGGTTGGGCTTAGGTGATATTTGGAACAGTAATGTGATATCAGAAAACTGAACAAAAGGCTGGATATTCGTTTCGAGGAAGTCAGGACAGGACAAGAGTCGAAACTGTTCAAAATCGTAAAGTGTTTTTCTAGACACAAGAACGAGTAAAGAGAGAAGAGAAGGAAATCTTCCAATGACAACAACACTCTCTGAGTATACAGTTCATCCACCACCGTGGAACCATTGCTCATGCTCCAATGTAGCATTCGAATCCTATCCCATGATCTTACACACCACCAGCACAACTCCTATCATAACAACCATACCACCTCACCCGACATTGCAACACCTCAGACCACTTTCTAATCATACTAAATGATACTGCCACCATCTAACCCCGTTCTCCGCCCCTTCCAACATTTCCCTCATTCAGTATCACAACTCCTTCCACACCCTCTCCGCATCTCCACCATTATCCCGAAGTACCCTTCCACCTGCCAGCACTGCCACAGTATCCCCCCCTCACGTGTAAGGGCACGTACGCCAGCGTTCGGCCTTATAGGCATACGTATGGTAATTATGGTATACGGTTGCAAACGTGGACTCGAGTGATAGTAAATATAGGTGTATAGGTAAGATTATCGCTAGAGATC
>Ga0307515_10011956_pt1 | contig 16393 bp, 8 predicted proteins | sample 17_EM_MG_FD_194513 | JGI IMG/M metagenome (GOLD analysis project Ga0307515, IMG submission 194513) | Populus trichocarpa ectomycorrhiza microbial communities from riparian zone in the Pacific Northwest, United States - 17_EM | ecosystem: Host-associated > Plants > Roots > Unclassified | place...
GATTTAATCAAAAAAAGTAACCAAACCGAAATTTTTTTTTTTGAAAAAAAAAACCAAAACCGAACCGAAACCGGGTCAAACCGACCGGTTTCAGTTCGGTTCGGTTCGGTTTTTTTAGGGCAAAAACCGGTTCAAACCGGTTTTGGCTCGGTTTTTTAGGTTTGGCTCGGTTTTTCCAGTTTGGCTCGGTTTTGGCTCGGTTTGACTCGGTTTTTTTCTGGTTTTTTATCGGTTTCGGTTCGGTTCGGTTTTTTCGGTTTTTTGCTTATAAAACCGAAACCGAACCGAACCGACCGGTTTTTTCAAAAATTTAATCGGTTTTTTTTTTCGGTTCGGTTTTTTCGGTTATTTTTTTTCCGATTTTCTCGGTTTAATCAGTTTTCCGGTTTTTTTGCTCACCCCTATCCTACATATATAAATATAGATAGAAAAGGTTGACTAATTAATAGATTAAGCCACCTATTACTCTTCAACTCCCACATAATATCTTCTTTGGTAATTTTTATGTTTTATATTTTCATTACCAATGGAATTTCAAAATCATTTTTTTCAAAGATTAAAACTTAAAAAACAAATTATTTACCAACATAATATTTTTTTTGGTAATGAATCGGTAATTCATTATTTTTATTAATGAAATTGTGTTTTTTTTCTTCAATTGAATTCAATTAAAAAAAAGAAGAATACACCAATTATAAAATCCATGTCATCAATAAAAAAATAAAAAAATTCAAACACATGATATTAATATAAACACAAATTTGAAACAAATTTCTAAACCAAATACATCTTGATCATAGCAAAACACCATAACAACAATAAAATAATTTATAAAAAATCAATAAAATAATTGCAACATGTAAAAAAAATTAACCAACTATACAAATTAACCAACATCTAAAAAGGTGAAAGGGAAAGCAAGAAAGAAGAGAAATGAACTGTTTTTTTAAGAAAATATTATTGGTTGATAGATACAAAAAGTTTTTTTTTAAAAAAAAAGAAAATAGAGAATAGAGAAATAAGAGGAGTAAGAGAAGAAAGAAACCATGGTCACTAGAGAGCCCGTGGTTCTTTTCAACAATAGCTCTATTCATCATCATCAAGTTGTCAAAGAACCATCTCAACCCAATAGCTTAAGCTGTTAGGTGAGGTCTCAAGATATGATTTATATTATTCTCTAACACACCCCTTCAAGTGAAAGCCTTTTGGGCTTGAAACTTGCACATACCCACTTTACCTTGTGCTTAATTTTTATCAAATAAACAGGGATGATGAGATTCGAACTCGTGACCGCTTGGTCATCAAGGCTCTAATACCATGTCAAAGAACCATCTCAACCCAATAACTTAAGCTATTAGGTGAGGTCCTGATATGATTTATATTATTCTCTAACACAAGTATGCCTTAAACAATATAATTCTTAAACCAATAGGGTTGCTTGCTGTTAATTATACAAAAGATGGAATTATATGGCACAACTATTTCCATAAAGTTATTTTCTACCTTTATATTTATTAGAGAATAATATAAATTATATATTGAAACTTTATCTAATAATTTAAATTATTGGGTTGAAATAAGATGGTTGGTGAAAGGGTGTGCTACATGATAATATAAATTATATATTAAAATTTTATTTAATAATTTAAATTATTAAATTAAAATGGTTTTTTTTTTTTGACAGCATTCAACTGCTAGCTGCTAATATGCTAGCTGCTAATATGGTTTCCAATGGTTTTGTAAAACTGCCACAGCTCACCATATTACTCCCGACATGGCTAGAATGACTGATTAGAATTCATTGGTTATTTTGAAGGGAGGCTGACTAGAGTACTAGGGGCTAACTGCATCTTAATCTTGTAATCTTGCACATCCGAAGAAATAAATTGTTTACCAGAATAAATTATGCAATATAATTAAATTCATACAAAGTACTAATATGTATATCATTAAAAAATTGACAATTAAGATCCTACGTATTTAGTCAATACAATTAGTCTAGACATGGATACATAACATGGACGTCAGAATGATTCACCTCAAACTCAAATTCCTCTTGTTTCTTGAAGTGATCTATGACACATCAATAAACGTTTGGTGGCTTTGGTGTTATATTTCTAAGCTTCTCCAATCTTCCAAATAATGTATAGTTTGTAGAAGAAATATTATAATTCATACATGGTATTGTATAAGATTATATTTAGCATTAATGGGTTTTCTTTTTTCTTCTTTTTTCAACGTATTTTATTTCCGATGTCTATTTTGTTCTGGAATTTACCAATAAATCGGTACAATTTATTCAAAAGATAAATATGATTTATTCCGGAATTTACGAATAAATCGGCCATTGATCTCATGACCATAGAATCACCTTGTAAACCATGGGAATGTTTCTTCATAAGCTGCTAGCATGGAATTAATAATATTTTCCCACAGTACTTCCAATGAATCAACGCAAAGGCAAAGGTCATAATTAACCAACACCATGAACAGTTGGGATTCGAAACCAACGTGGGAGATTCTTCGAACTTTGCACGTTTCCATATTATTTAATAACTACCGACGATGAGCAATGCGTGCTCGTGCATTACAGCCTATCAAAGCAAAGGGAGAATCAAATAGTCCTTCGTTGTATGATTCAGTATAATAATTAGTTGCTTATCCTGTGTTTTAACGACTCCGATTCAGTGAGTGGAGGCCGGGTGGGGATGTTCCCCAATTCGAGGAGCCAACAGGAAAGATCCTTTTGCAAGACCACTATCAGTTTTAATATTAATTCCAAAGTACACGGAGGGAGGAGAATAGCTCGGCGGCGCTTTGGAGCTTATGGTTTGTTTCATTTGACATGTTCGACAAAACAAACTAGCAACAAAGTCTTGACGCTATTGGAACGTAGGTCCCAATGGTTCATGGTGGTTTTGACTGAAATCTCGACCCATGACCACGGCTTTTCTCAATGAATTATATGGTTGCCACGTGCTTTGAATTAAAATATAGATACATTGATTCACCGTTTAAGTTTGTAAAAGGTTTCTTAGTGGATAAGTATAAGTTTCATGGTTTTGGTTTGATCTATAATTAGGTAAAATAAAGTATTTTTTAGAGTGCTTCCTTATTGGAAGACCAATCTTCTCTGCCATAACCTTGATGTCATGCATATTGAAAAGACCGTGTTTGAAAATATTTCAACACTATTATGGATGTAAAATGGAAGACAAATGACAACATCAAGGCTAGAATGAATATATCTTTGTTTTGTCACTGTAAAAATATCAAGTTGGTTTATGATGAGTTACATATTGTAAAGCCTAAAGCCAACTTTGCCTTCGATAAGAATACACAGTTACTTATATACCAATTTCTTAAGAGTCTATGTTTTCTTGATTGGTGAATTTAGAGGATTGTAGATAATATAGAATGAAGGTCATGACTGCCACATGTTTATGCAAACACTCATTCCACTAGCTTATCAGGATTTATTGTCAAATAGGATATGAGACGTACCCACAAAGATCACTCATTTCTTTAGAGATATATGCTCTGACAAGTTTCAGATACAACACATGGAGAGGCTTGAAACAAATATCATCTAGAAAATGTGCAAACTTGAGATGATATTCCCTCCATTGTTCTTCCACTCAACGAAGCATATATCCATACATCTATTATTTGAGGCAAAAGTTAAAGGCCCAATCTAATATATATGGATTTATCCATTCGAGAGGTTAATGATTACACATGCATCGTAATTAAAATTCTAATGTCTTTTTTTAAAAATTCAAAACATTCATTTAATTCCATACAAGTACTTGTTCAACCTTAAAAGAAAAGTAAAAAATAAGACGCATGTTCTGGCTTCGATATGCGAGGCTTATATTGTTAAGGAGATCTCAATATTTATCTCACACTATTTCAAGCCTCACTTGAGAACAAAAATAATCTCGTTCCAAGGCATAACGATGGTGGGGGAAGTGCCTTTGAGTGAAAACTTGTCAATATTTTTCAATCCTAGATGACTCGTACCAAAAATACTATGAGGAGAAGATATTTGACAAAAATAGAATTTAGACAGGCATATAATTATGTGTTATGTAATTGTGATGAGCTGAGGCCTTTTATTCATTAAGCACAATACTCCACATGTTGTTACTTTCGAGCAATTTATCTCTTATACTATCATAAATTGATAGATTGTTGAATTTCCTGTAGGCAATACTGTCAATTTTTACTGTCCAAAAACTCACAACTGACTGAATCCTAAATCTTTTGATTACAAGACGAACAATTTTCCACGTGGTTTAGAACATATGTAAGGAATGCTTAATTATTCTTATCTTTTGGGATATTTAATTTAGTTGCACATTTCTCATTAACTATGATGTAGATGTAATTCATGTACCAGGTTTATCAATTGGGATGGAATGCTAGTGTTACTTTGAATTTACTAAGTCTTGGTCCTGAAAGAAAAGTGAAGTGCTATAATAGATATTTCATCAATGGACACATGTTTCATATTGAAGAGTATGGTCAGGGTAATCTGACATATGACAATGGGTCTGTGTTAAAGGATCAACTTATAATGAATTTGAAATTAACTACTATGGGAAGTTAAAAGAAGTCATTGAATTGTAATATCATAATGAATTTATTTTATTCAAATGTTATTGGTATGATACCACTGACAGAGAAATCAAAGTAGATCTCCATTATGGTTTGGTTGGAATTAATATAAAGGCTAGACTCCACAATATCGATGATGTTTTTATTTTCATCAAGCAATACTGACAAGTTTATTACACATACACTCTTTCTTTTAGAAAGGATCATTCAAGAATTGACTGGTTATCCATAGTGAAAACCAAACTTAGAGGTCATCTCCAAGTTGTTCATGATGGTAACGATGAATTAACTGTGTGAAATAATGTCTTTTAACTTGATAAGTTAGTTGATCCATATTGAGTTAAAATTTAAATTTTTGCATCGTTGAGAATACTTTTATTGATGTTAACATTAAGGAGTTAAATAATGTTTTGAGAACTAGTGAACATACACAAGTTGGTGAAGATGATGATAGCGACAAAATCAATATAAAAGATTGCGATAGATATGATAATGATGAAATTAAAGAAGAAGACAATTCTAATTAATTTGCACAACATGAATGTGTAATGCCATAAACAATAATGTAATATTTCTTGATGAAATTAACTTTAATGTAATGACAATGATGTTTATTTATTATTAAATCACAATGAAACATTTATTTTATGTGATTTTATTATTATACATAGAACTAATATTATTATGATGTGTGTGCTGTTGTTAATTTAAGTATTTATAGGATAGATACTTAAGGAATATAAATACAATTTGACAACATAAACTGTTTTTCATTGATGAAAACACAGACAAACCTGGAAAATACAAACAAAAACACCGACAACATAAGGTCGTTAGTATATTCCAAAGAGCATTGAAGCTTTTCACCTCTCAATTGCACTATTCATTGTGTTTAATGCATACGGGATCACCAACAACAAATGCCCGTCGATATTTTTCCTAGAGCTAAGGTACTGTTTACTTCTTACTTGCACTGTTTCTTACTGTTTAATACATATGGGATCATCGACGGTTAATGTACGTCAGTATTTTCCCGAGAGCTCAGGTATTGTCCACTTCTTACTTGTACTATTTATTTCTATTTAGCACATACATGATCACCAATGGTTAATGTACATTGGTATTTTTCTGAGAGCTAAGGTACTATTCACTTTTCACTTCTCACTTGCACTATTTATTACTATTCTTTGTAGATAAAATCAACAACGAATTGAAAAGTAGTTGGTGATAATTGATGGGTTTTTGAAAATTTTTGGATTAAATTGAAAATTTCAATTAAACTTGATAGACAAAAAACATCGAGGAAAAAATTAAAATATGAATTTTTAATTGATCATCGGTAAACGTCGGTGATAGTTTGTTGATTTCTGAAAATTTTGAATTAAATTGAAAATTTCAATTAAACTTGATAAACAGAAACACCGACGATATTAATTTTTAATTTTCTAATAGTAAAGACGTCGGTAATACTTTGCATATTTCTAAGAAATTTTTATTAAATTAAAAAATTGCTTGTACGTTAAGCCTAGACCCATATTAATAAAATAAATTACAGGAAATTAAAATGCAATCTAAAATAAATTATGAGGATATAGATATATTTGGTCTACAACTGAGTCAAGGAAAGAAATAAGTCCAAAAGTTCATGTTCAGTTCTTTCCCATAGTCAATGAATCACAAAACAAGTCCACAGTTCAGGATACTCCCAAGTTTTTTCTCTTCACATATAAATGAACTATGAGAATTTTTTTCACCATCTCTTGATAATCAAGCCCATAGCTTTATTTAATTACGATTTTAAACATTTATAATAAACAAAGCCACAAGATTAATCATGAATCACACAAATTTGACAACAAGAATGTACACAGAGATAAATCACAATGACTTAAAAAAGGATAAATTGAAATTAGAGCAAATGAAGTGTTTGCAGATATATAATTATCAAAATTGGAAGTTTAGTGACTGAATCCCACTGTCTAGACACAATCAGGATCGAGTGTATACCTCTCTCTCTCTATCTCTCTCATAATAATTGAGTGTATACTTGTTTCTCCTTTCATTTCTTTTTCTGATTCCTTCTTTTTTCTATCTTTTCCTTTTCTTTTTCATTCTCTCCTAGATAATTCTCTCTGCAGCTCAATCCTTCGTGCTTCTTTTGTGCCTCCTCCTCTTATAGCCAGAGAGAAGTGGAAATTAATTTTTAGGGTAAAAAAAAACCCTAACTTTCTAGCCACTTTTGATTATCTAAAACTTTTCTAGTGAACAAAACAATATTTATTTTCTTTTAATAAAAAAATAAAGTAGATTACTTGTTGTCTATCCTATATGGTATAAAAAATAATTAAAAGAAGAAGAAACAAATTAAAACCCAACAAAAACAAACATGTTCTTTATTTGATTTTCATAAAATAAAAAAAAGTTGTCCATTTAAGCATTTTTTTTATCCCTTCAATTTTAGAATTTTACTTTTAAACCTTAAACTTTATTTTTATCATTCAAGTCTCTCGGTAAAAAAGAGAAAGTTACTAGATATAGGGGGAGGAAAGAGAAAAAGATATGTTGGTCACATTTTAACTATATAAAAAAGTTAATCCTGGTATCAATAAGTGCATCTTGCCGAGAGGCATGCCATTGAGCCATTTTTAAATTTTATATTGTTAAAAAAATAGATCAGGTCTTGAGAATTGTTTTTATTTGATTTAATTTGTGTTTCTTTAACTATTTAAAGTGTATTTTAATGAAGTTCATAGTTTGTTTTTAGGTGTTTTAAGGTAAAATAAAAAATTTTAAAATGAGTTTTTGGATTTTTAAAACACAGACCATGACTTTTCAATCCTTATAAAATCTTAACTAGTCAACAATGTATCATCTATTTTATTTAAAAACATACAATAGGATGAATAATGTTTTGTTTACATATTTTTTTAAAAGATAAGAAATCCAAGAACATGGACCAAGCCTTTTACATGCATCTAAGCTTTTTTGTATTGAGCTAGATGCTCTGGCTCACATTTCTAAACTCATGAACCTGACTTTTTTTTTATATTGTCATTGAATTTTTTTATTTGTTATTTTTTTTAATTTGAAAAATCCACTATAAATAACTAATTAAATTTATATCTTAAATATTACTTAATAAAATATCATGTTTAATTTTTCCATTATTTTCAAATAAGATTATAGATTTTTATATAATATTAGCAATAATTTCATTAATTATTATATGTGAGTCTAAAATTTGAAGGTTTTTTTTTAATGTGATCATAAATATTCATCAAAAATAAAATTTTTATTTTTTATTATAAATTATTTACATATTTTTCTTAAATTAATTTTATTTCTCTTCAATTGCGTATAAAATATTAAGAAATAATTTTTAATATTTTTTTATTTAAATTTGCTTTTAAGATCATGATAAGTTTTTTTATTAAAAAAATGTTGTAGGAAATTGTATACGTAAGAAAAAAATACATGATATAAAAAATAAAGTTTAAATTAAAAAGATACATTTTACATGGTTATTTCAAATTATTGATTTTTTTTAAAATATTTTAACACCTTTTAGTTTTTATTAAAAAACTGAGAGAAGAATAATCCATTTGGAAAAACATTTTATTCCTTTCAAATCTGAATCGTTATATTTTGTACATAAATCTATTTTAATTATAATAGAAATATATAAAAATAAAATTTGAAAACTATCTTGAGGCAGGGGGCAAATAATCCACGTAAACATTTGTATTAGATAAGCCCATCTCATCGCTTGTTGCCATAAGTTTAGTTTTGAACAACACGTAAACCCGTTGTGTAAGGAAAGGTGACCAGTCAGTTATAATCAATGGCAGATCATTTTTTTTTTCTTCAATGGAGTCAATTAATAACCATCATTAATTGAGATTTTTTAAAGTATTCTAAATTAAGTTCTTATACACAAGAAAATGCAAAATTAAACGAATTGAAAACAAAAATAGTGAAACTAATAAATGATATATTTTAATTGTTATCTACAATGGCGTCTCATATTTTGGAAATATTGTATGATAATTTTATTGTTAATGTTATATATTAAAGCAAATACAATAGACAAATAAATAAATAAATAAATAAATAAATAAATACTATTAAAAAATGTTATGAGATGTTTTTATAATGGTGTCACCAAACCAATATGGTAGGGCATTTATTCGGTGATTGGATCAGAAGAGGAATCAGGCAGGAGCTTAAGAAATTCGATAAGATTTGTGGTTGGAGATGGAAAAATAATGAGGCTTCAGACAGATATATCGGCAGAAAATTCAATTATGTCACATCAATTTCCAAGATTGTTTGCATTATCAAAGACACAAGCATGCCAAATTTCGAGTTTAGAAACTTGGGTGGATGATACTTAGATTTGGAATCTTTTGGAGGAGGGAGTTATGAGTTTTTGAACAATTTTGAAGAATATTATTCAGTCACATACATTATCTCAAGCAAAGTCAGATAAGGAGATTTGGGAAGCTAGAAAAGATGGGAATTATACACGGTAAGAAATTGCAGCTTGATATTAGATAGAATTCTATTTATAGGTGATGATAAATAGGAAGCTAATATATGAAAAAGCATGGCTCCTCCAGAAAAGAAATTATGAGCTGGGTAGCTATGAAAAATTAACTTTGTAAAGAGGAATTTTTATCTAGAAGAAATCTCATCGATCTGAATGCAACAAAATGTCATTTGGTCCCAAAATCAAATGATGTTGCTCCTCTAGAAAAATAATTTAATTTTTTCTTCTTAATTGCTTGGTTCCCAAGCAAACTTGGTGACCTAACAATCCAAAATCACTTTGGTCTCTTTTTTTTTTTTGTACTTTTGATCTCCTTATCCAAATATTTTTTTTTAAATGTCAATGTCGACACAATGAGAAAAATAAATTAGTGATTTTGAAATAAGAGTGTTAAAAACTAAATGTGTCGAAAGTAAATTTTTTAATTTTTAATAGTTGGGAATAATAGAATAGTTTGACTTATCTCTTAGCCAACCTTTCTTATTTATATGTATGAGGTAGAACATGGCAGTAACTGTAGGAACTACAACACTGGAATAATCCTACAATAATTCTTATATATATGTACATTCTATAATATGCCCCCTCAAGCCAAGGGTGAAGGATCGACTCGAAGCTTGAATCGAAAAGCAATAAATGAAGCAGTGGAAAAGGGGCTTAGTAAGAACATCTGCAAGTTGATCTTGAAAGGAGATAAAATGAATTTGAATCTCTTTCTTCACAACCCGGTCTTGTACAAAATGATAATCAACTTTGGCATGTTTAGTATGAGCATGAAAGATAGGATTTGTAGATAGATAAGTAGCACTAAAATTATCACACCCAATGGTAAGAGCGGAGCTAGATGGAATTTGCAGATCGGTAAATATTGAAGCCAGATAACCTTAGCAGTGTCATCTGTTAAGGTTTTATACTCAGCCTTAGTAAAGGGGCGAGCAACTGTGCGTTGCTTGCCTGACCAAAGAAAACAAGGTAACCACCCATAGATTTTCGGTCATCAATACTACCTATCCAATCTACATATGTAAAACCATGTAGAGCAAAAGAGGAACTACGAGTGATATGGAAGTCATAGGATGTTGTACCTTTAAAATAGAGCATAATATGTTTAACGACGGTCCAATGAGAATTAGTGGGAACATGCATAAACTGACAAACTCTGTTAACAACAAAACAGATATCCGGTCTTATAAAGGTGAGATATTGAAGAGTACCCATGATTTGGCAAAACCATGTAGGATAAGAAAATAGGGCATCTGGTAGTATGATAACCTTTGAAGTAGAAATTGGAGTATCAACAAGTTTGCAGGAAGTCATACCAGCCCGAGTAAGGATGTCAAGAATATACTTGTGTTGTCCTAGCATCAAACCCATATCGGTGGATTGAACTTCAATACCCAGAAAATAATGAACTGCACCTAAGTCACGAAGCTTGAACTTTAAGCTCAGTAACTGTATTAGGCGGTGTAGCATAATAGAGTTGCTACCTGTAAGTAGGATATCATCAACATAAACCAAAAGATAAAATATATTAGTACCAATGACAGGATAAATAAAGAGGTATCAAACTTGGAGGCATGAAAGTCGATAAAGAGCAAAAAGACACTCAGACGATGGTACCATGCCCTCGATGCCTGTTTTAAACCATACAAAGACTTGTGCAATCGACACACATAAGATGGAAGAGAAGAGTCAACAAAACTCGGAGGTTGTTTCATGTAAACCTCTTCGGTAAAAACACCATTAAGAAAAATATTATGAATATCAAGTTGATGGATCTTCCAATTACGAGAAACCACAATAAAAAAAAAATACTAATATGATGGTGGCTTGCTTAATAAATGGGTTGAACATTTCAAAGTAATCAATACCTTCTTGCTGAGTAAAACCTCTAGCAACCAGGAGCGCCTTATAACGCTCAATGTTGCCATCAACACGAAGCTTAATCTTGTACACCCATTGACTACCAATAACATTCATTAAAGGATGAAAGGGAACTAAAGACTAGGTGTGCTTAGAGCCCAAGGCCTGAATTTCATCGCGTATAGCATCATGCCAAGCCTTATACCTATTAGCATCAGATAAATCAATGGGTTCAGAAGTAGGAGAGGACATTACCCAAGATGTAGGAGTAACAGTAGCAACGAAAACTCCCAGATTTGTTGTCTTCGACTGCCGCGGACGAAGGACCATAAAATGTCTGCTGACTATTGCAAAGAAGAAGAGGAAGAGTTTGTTGCAGGTAGATGACTTGTAATAGAGGCAGAGCCAGCGGTAGAGGGATCGCTAGCAGAAAAAGGTGAAGCAGAGGGAGGGCAGCGGGGTGACCTAGCAGTAACAGAAATATCGTGCTACAAATTAGAGGGAGTCAAACTTCTATGTGTACTTGCAGTAGGATAGTTAGGTAAACATGCATGTGGTGATGAGATAGGTAATGTGTAGGGAAGCTGTGGTGAGCAGAAGGTGGGCGATGGAAGGCAAAGGCACATGGGTTGTTTATGTAATCAATAATGGTGTGACACATTAAGGAATATAGCAGATTTGGTAGAAGGGCAGTAGCAAGTTGGTTTGAGGTTGGAGATGAGAAATGTGTTTGACATTGCATCCCAACATATTTATATCTCTTGTCATGTCCGTTTTCATGAACATTAACCAAGGTTAGATGAGCTATACTTGGAAAACACATATGGAGAAGAACAAAACTCTAATTTATAAGTATAAGAGGGGCACAAAAACAAAAAGCAGAGACATTTAAAAGTACGCAAAAAATAATAATCCAGAGACCGTTGAAACAAACAATCAAAAAGAGATTTATTTTTTAGGACAAAAGTAGGCATGCGATTGATAAGATAAACTGAAGTTTTAAGAGCATAATTTCAAAATCTTAATGGTGTTTTACACTATCCTAGAAGAGTAGTCTTGTTTCAACAATATGTCTATGACGACGTTCTACTGTGCCATTTTGTTCATGAGTGTGAGGATAATTTTCGGTATTCACCGCCCCAATCAGTTTAAACAGATTTAACTTTTAATGAAAATTGACGCTCAACGAGAATCTGAAATTGATGAAAAATATAGTACACATCAAACTTGGCAACAAGAGGGTAATACTATATATATTTTGTATATGCATCAACAAAAATAACAAAATAATGAAAACCATCAGATGAAAATAAAGGAGCAAGACCCAAACATCACTAAAAATTAATTCAAGTGGAGCAGAAGTTTTGTGACCCGTAGGTCCTAAAGACAAACGTGATGACTTTCCTAAAGGACAAGTTTGACATTGAAAATTAAGACGCTTGTTATTACAAGTAATCTTATTTTACGAAACTAGAAATTTAGAAATACAAGAAGTAGGATGACCTAGTCGACGATGCCATAGATCAACAGAAGCAGATATGCAAGGAGACTAATAAGCTTGAAGAACTAACATGACGGAAGACCTAGTCAAAGCATAAAGACCATCTTTACTCTGACTTGAAAGGAGTACTACCTTGGTGTTGAGATCCTTGACATAAAAAACAAATGGGTGAAATTCAAAATAAACATTGTTATCAAGATAGAATTTTTGAACAAAAAGTAAAGGTTTCGTAATATATGGAACATGAAGAACGTTAGATAAAGTGAAAGTGTGATATGGTGTATGTATTTTAGAATTATCAATATTAGATATGGGAAGTCCCTATCAAATTATCATTACCAAGATATGGTTCGGACCCTGTCAGATTTGCAAGATCAGGTGTGACGTGTTAATTAGCACCGATATTCGTAAGCCAATCGGTAGTACCTGTTGAGGAAGCATTACTTAACGCCAGATTCATACTAGGTTGTTGTCCATATCCAAGGGTCTGAAGTTGAGGATAGTGAGGGAAGGGCGCAAGATGCCCCTTTTTTTGGTGCCAATTGCCCTGCTTTCTATCATTCTTGAAAGGTTTATTATGTGAAAATCAGACCTGGAACCAATAGACTTGTTCCCTCTGTTGCTGCCATAATTGGGATGCCACCCTCCATGAAATCTACTCTGTTTCTACTAAAAGTTCCAGAAGGTTTACGCTGAGCAACAAGAGCTGAAGGTGTCGTGGGTAGTAAAGGAGCAGAGATGGTAGCAAACTCCATAGATTGAAGGGAGGTCTTGTGAATAAATTCAGACGTGGGAAGATGACTATGGAGGTCCGTATACGAGAAAGGTTCTGCCTTGGTTATGAGGCTTGTTACTAAGTCTTTAAATTCAACTTGAAGACCATGAAATACATATAAATTAAAGTCTTCTAGCGAAACTGACCAGCTAGCAGCGGCCAACTCATCAAATAAGGCTTTAGCATTTTGTATAAACTGAGTGAACAAATCATCACCTTATCAAAAATCTTGAAATGAGCCATGAAGTTACATAATACGAGAATTGGATGGAGAAGCTAGAGCTTGCTCAAGCATGCGCCAAACAAAGTGCATAGTTTAGCAATCAATAACAAGATGAAGAACATCTATGGAGAGGGAAGAAAGCAGAGCACTTAGAATGAGTTGGTCATGCTATTTCCAACAAAGAAAGGAGTGATTTACCTGAAGAGAGATATCATTGGCAGCAAACACATATGAAGGAGGACATGAAATTGAGTCGTCAACAAACCCGAAAACTCTTTGGCCTAGAAGGTATGGCTTCATTTTCATTCTCCAATATAGGTAATTTATGTTTGTCAATTTTAGGGCGATAACTTGGTGAGTGTCGGAGAGGGAAACAATGCTGTCCTCTTAAGCAAGGTGGATGGCAGCAGTAGAGGCAGGCTGTAGTAAAGGAGCGGTGGGCAGGTTGGCAAGATTTTGGCCAGCATCTGATGGCAGTGGCCACAATAGGATAGAGGCAGAGGAAGAAACACCAACTAACTGCATTGGTGGCACGACAGAGGAGGGGATCTACATCGGAGGTGCAGTAAAAGGGAGAGGTAGTAGACGGCTAAGAAGAATAGTCCATGAGAAAAGGAGAAAAAGAGTTTAAAGTGATTTAGGGCTCTGATACCAAATTGAGAATAATAGAATGACTTGACTTATTTATTAACCAACCTTTTCTATTTATATGTATACAGTACATAGCAGTAACTGTAAGAACTACAACATTAGAATAATCCTATAATAATTCCTATATATATATATATATGTATATTCTATAATACTAACTCTTTTCAAAATATGCTGAAAATGCCAAGAACGACGCAAATATATCAAAAATATATTTTTGAATTTTTTATATTTTTGATATTTTTTGTATTTTTCAAAAATTAAAAGAAAAATAAAATAAAAAATCAGGTTATTACATCTTGAATTTTCTTTAGCTTTCATGCTTTGTACTTTATCTTAGTTAGTCACATGTATGGCTAACTTTCTTTTATTAATAATACCCCCTCTCATTTATATATATATATATATATATATATATATATATATATATATATATATATAGAAACACACACACAACAATAATGTTTTTAATAAAAATAAATTGTATTCTGCTTAATCATATATAAAATATCAAAAAGTAAATGCTATGAAAGAATATACAGTCTTTCTCTTGTGATCTACAATTAGTGTTTGAATAGGACTTCTTAAGAATTCAAAGCCAAGCCAAGAGGGAAATAAGTTTGTAGGTAGTTGTTAGAGGTGGCTCCTAGAGCAGAAATTAAGAAGTCAACTAAGCACAGTCAAGAGATCCTAGAAGATCAAGAGAGAATTTCTCACGTACGAGCGAGGCTAAAAATTCTTCCCCTTCCAATGAACAATCTCTTCCTTCAATTATTAAGATTCATTTATGAGTTCTGAAAGTTCATCTTTCTTCTGGTAGTTTGGAGTACTGGGAATATCTTATCATCAGAGAAGTCAATTAAGAAATGCCAACTTTCCTTTCCCTCCTAAGCTCCTCATTTTACATTGATTTTCTGTGTTTACTCGCTTTCAAGTCGACGAAGAAAAGAAGATTAACAATACTTTATCGGGTATAGTTTATTAAACTTGGGGGGGGAAATATTAGAAATGAAAGAAATTAAAACAAATGAGATGCCTTGAAGCAGAAAATATAACTAGGAATTTGCAGGGAAAAGATTACACTAGTTTGTAGAAGGAAAAAAAATTTGACTTTTACACTAAAATCTTGAGGAAATTTTCATCTTACGAAATAAAACTCTAAAAAAATTAATCAGTACACAGATTTTTACCAATTCCTTACGAAAGAGAATATACACGAGAGAGAAAATTAATTATATTGGGTGAAATAATTTTGCATTGATTTTAGTGGTGTCAAATTGGGAAACCTACTTTCAAATAAATTAAACCCTAATCAAATTATTACACTGTTCATTAATTTCTTTCCATTCTAGTGCAGTCCACAGCCTGCATCCACCCTTATTTAAAATATATATAAAACGATCATGAATATTTTCGAATTAGTTTTAAATATGTGTTGGTTTGGAGAGGCTATTCTTGTGTTTTTAAACATGATTTCTCACAGAAAACAAGAAAAAAAAAAACCCTTTTCACACATTTTTAGCTACACTTTCTAAGTAACCATAGAGCATATTCTAGTCTTCCTTACTGCATATGCCTGATAATGATGGTGAAGTAAACCAACTAATTACGCATGCCCAAAAAGACATATATTGGATCGTTTTCCACTCGATCATTTCTATTTACTACTATATATTTGGAACATCAAACACTATAAAAACATATATAATGGAGAGGTAAAGAACAAGTTGTCACCGACTCCTGAGAAGAGTCAAACCTTTAAATACACTATTTGAGAGATGTTTGAGAGTCAATAAGAAGAAGAAGAAGAATGATCAAGGAGAAGATTTTCCTTTTTGTGGTCACCACTCAAAAGGAATCTCTAACTTTCAGCGGCCTGTAATAATTCAAAACCCCATTTGAAAGTTTGGAAATACCATAAACAATGAGGTTTGAATTAGCAAACCAAGGACAGATGCGTTTCACTTGAACTTGTCGAGGAAAAGCAGTTGTAAGCTTTGCATATAAACCATCAACATTTTATACTATACATCTATAAGTGGAGAGTACAGGGAGAATCCCTGTCATTTTGGAGTATCTTGGTCGTGGGGGGAGGCACTTGACTATCGACACATTTTCAGTCCTAATTGTCAAAAGTATTTATTTTAATTATATCGCCGCCCTTAGTAACGTATTCAAACAATAAACCAACATCTCAGCACAATGAAAGGT
>Ga0307515_10011957_pt1 | contig 16392 bp, 16 predicted proteins | sample 17_EM_MG_FD_194513 | JGI IMG/M metagenome (GOLD analysis project Ga0307515, IMG submission 194513) | Populus trichocarpa ectomycorrhiza microbial communities from riparian zone in the Pacific Northwest, United States - 17_EM | ecosystem: Host-associated > Plants > Roots > Unclassified | place...
GACTGCAAAAATGTATCAGTTCGGTTCCAGACCCGTCCAAAAACCTGACCCTCTGACTCTTTGCAGGCCAAACCCAGACCCGTACCCGTCAACCTGCAGGTTTCGCCGGGTTTGGCTAGACCCGTCGGTTCCAATCTCCGGTTCTGGGTTTCGGCTTTCACATTCATGGTCGCATTCAGATATGCTACTGTTAATCATAAGCTATTAATATTGGTAGGTCACAGTTCATTTTCGACGTATTAGCCGCCTTGATGTGCAAAACAAGCATACTCACACGCCCAACCACATCTTGAAACTGAGCGTCAACAGAGCGTCAACAGAGGGTCAACAGAGCGTCAACAGAGCGTCAACAGAGCGTCAACAGAGCGTCAACAGAGCGTCAACAGAGCGTCAACAGAGCGTCAACAGAGCATCAACAGAGTGTCAATGATATTTGGTCTTGCAACTTCGGTAATATGAGTGGTGCTTGATCACGAGCATCCATAAAGCAGCACATCGCAGCCTTTATAGGCAGATATGTACGGGATATTCCAGCCACAATTTCCGGGACAGTAACAACATATTTCATTTACAGAGCTACAACTAAGTATTGTTGAGCCTTTTAGTGTATAATAACATTCTTAACGATGTATATAGACGATAACCGCCACATTGCGCTGTGATTAACCATGATGGAAGGCCAACAATTGTGGACACTCTGTTGACACTCATTTTGAAGATGGGGCAGGAAGTGTTTCACTGTCACTTTTGCCTATAAAGGCAGCCAATAATCGGTTTGTGACAACGTGCAACCTGTCGCTCCACAGATTACCCCTGACACCTGACCAACAATCGTTGACGCTCCGTTGACGCTCATTTTCATGATGGGGCATGGAGGGTATTGCAATCTGTTTTGCCAAAGAAGGCAGCCAATGATGCCTTTATGACTGACTACAACCTATCGGAGGTGTGATTTCCCAGTACACATGACCAAATATCGTTGACACTCCGTTGACGCTCATTTTCATGATGGGGCAGGGAGGGTATTGCAATCTGTTTGGCCTATAACGGCAGCCAATAATGCCTTTATGACGGACTACAACATATCGGAGAAGTGATTTCCCAGGACGCATGACCAACCATCGTTGACACTCCGTTGACGCTCATTTTCATGATGGGGCAGGGAGGGTATTGCAATCTGTTTTCCTATAAAGGCAGCCAAAAATCCCTTTATGAGTAACTAAAACCTATCGGAGGTGTGATTTCCCAGGATGCATGACCAATCATCGTTGACGCTCTGTTGACGCTCATTTTGCCATGGCTGTATCCACAATATGCAATCATTTAATTTCGCACAGTCCATCATTCACATTGTTTTGGCTGCCTTTCTCGCGTTTTTGTTTACTTTCTTCTTGATCACTACGTTGTTCTTTAATAATACATAGATATGTATAATAATAATCTCCAAAATCCTGTGTCATTCGCTCAATGCTCGTCACCAGTTGCAGGATCGCTCAATCCGCTGCTCTTGTCTACAAAATCAATGTTTGCTGCATTACCACACCACAGAGAGTCTACTAACCTTCATCAGTCAGCATATCTGGATCAAAATCGGTATCGTGCATGGTATCCTCATCATCGCAACATTCAGCACAGGGTAGAGCTGTATCTGAATGCGTATATCCGGCCGGGATAATGACGATTTGAGAAGGTTGAACTCCAGCAGTGTCACTGGTTGAGGCTGGTTGCCTGCCTGTCAGTGGTGGAGTCGGCTCTGGAGTCCGCACTCTACGTCGGTCGGGTGGAGGTGCACCTGATCCCTTGCGTCTCCAGCGAGTCAGCGGATTCTTTGGGGTGCCATGTTGGAAAGGAAGGCAACCGGACGTTTGGTTTTGACGAAGCATTGCCGGGTGTCTCTGTATCGCAGCCTTCATCCTTTTGTGCCTAGGAAACTCAACACCCCGCTTCTTCTCTTCTCGGACATTGGCGTGTGGCATCCGGATGAGTTATTTCGTTTCCTCTATTGCTTCGCGCGAAAAGCCTTATTTGGCCATTTTGGCCATATTCAACGCCAGGCACATGTCGGACAGTTCCAGCTGTACCCGACCTCCTTGCTTTGCCATTGTTGCAGACATGTTGAACACCTACAAGACATTGGATGCTGCTTCGAACAATGAAATTCGTCTCTTACCTCTACCAGGTACGCTTCCGTAGCCTCCTCTAAGGTGATTAAAGCCTGCTGCATCCACTCACGGGGATGCTAATCTCGAAATTCATCTGCGAAGATCCCAGAGCTCACAACTTCATGATGTTCGATTTCGCGGACTGTGCGGAAAAATGCCATTGTCGACCATGAATCTTTCCCGTTACAGGCAGCTATAAATTCATTAAGTAGCTCTCCACGGACACCCGCTGTACATTATACGGTTAATTGACTGCCCTTTGCCTCGATATGGATATACTCACATCCAACTGCAGGCTGCATGTTATTTTTGCTGCTTCCAGTCTTGCGGACGATTTTTAAATGGGGATCCTGGGTCATATGTTTGGTGGCTGCATTGGCAGCGTCGCGGTGAACTAACTTGTGTCTGCGCTCTTGTTGTGTGCCAAGAATGTCCGTATTTGATGTAGCGCCTGCCAATCAGCCGGTATTCGATCCGCTCTCGCCTCGCGGAGGTCGTTGTGTATCAATGATGTACTGTGGTGGATTAGGAGAGGAAGATGATAACGAGAGGAAGTGGGAAGCCCTGAGGACTATATAGTCAGCTTCTTGCCAGAATGAAATAAGTAGCAGCCAACATGATCGTTATGCTCAAGATGAATCCTACTGAGTAAGGCTGCAAGTTGCAGGGGTGTCCCACCGCCCCGCAATTTGCAAAAAGTCGGTCTGATGTCGTTTGTTTGGTAACAGGGATAAACTGCGGTTTACGACCGCCGGAATCACCTCATCGTTAGATGTTAATGGGATGTTGTTCGAGGGAAAGAATGTCTGCTGATGTTTGTCTGCAACGATCCCCGGGATAGTACATGAAAACGACGCTAACAATCATGTCATTCTTTACAGTTAACGTCACTATTCCTGATTTATTGACAGTCAAGAGGGAGATTTTGCTTTGTTCAAGATGGGTAAACGTACCAACCTTGACATAAAAGACGCAGCTTGCCTCCATATTGTCCATAACTTGCAACATCCAACATCTCGCCCAACAACGAAGTCCACGCAAACTACAATGGTCAATACTCCGAATAAGAACTTTTTGCCACTTCCGGTGGGCAGATACGGCAAATCAACAAAGCGGTCAACCCAATGACATCATCATTCAAATGAAGGCAAGAGCGGCTTGCAAGCAGAGAAAGTCCGAGCACTTGGGGGATTGGGCAGCTTGAGATCCAAAAAGAAGCTTCTGACGGAGAAACGACAAGACACGCACTGCTCAAGCAATGAAGAGAAAGAGAAATGGTTTGAGGATTATGTTGAGAGAGAAACCACTGGGGCAAAAAGGCGAGTTGAAGAGGCAGAGGGAGCGGTTCAGCAACAGCAGGACGATATAATGCATGCTGACATCGCAACATTGACGTCCTGAGAGCCCGAAGAGACCTTTGAGGAGATGCTCGTTGCTATCGGAGACAGTCTGAGTGATCTTGCAAGTTACGATGATGGGGAGGATGTGGAAGATGAGGATGATGAAGAGACTGATCACGGCAAGATGACCGAAGAGGACGAACCCGGCTGGGTGATGGGCACAATCACCAAAACGGTACCGCAGCAAATGGAGAGGTTTCGGCAGCAGCAGTTGAACCTCAACGAATTGACTAAACCGGCATGGGAGAATGCAGCCGACTACTTACGTGAACGAGATACGAAGTACGGCACATTCGAATTGAGGGTTTCGACACTCGTTCAGGCGCAAACAAATGATGACGCTCCGGCACCTCCTCCGACAACATTTGTACCGCTTATGCAGAGTCTCGACATTGTCCACGGAATATCGCAAAGGCCGCAAGGGACTTCTCGACCAGGAAATAGTCATATCGGGCTAGGTTCGGTAAATCTGCAGTCAAAATCGAGCATACCAAGCGGTGAGCCAGCTGCGGAGCCTGATTCATCATCATTGCTGAAAGCGAAGCCAGTTGAACCAGTAAGCTCGGTTGAACCAGTAATCTTTTACCCCTGCATATAGCCTCCAGCTGAATAACATGTAGATATCAGATTCCAACGAGGAGATGGTGACACCTCCTGCGTTTGCGGAAGAAGAGATATGCAAACTGCAATTTTTGACGTCTGATCGCTGTGAACAGCATGTTGTTTACCAATTTCGCTACCTGTCAGCATTTTCTTGATATCAGTGACCAAACTGTGAGACATGATAATTTGTCTGTGCAGGTGCATGGGTCGAACGCACCATGTGAACATTCTAGAATCCAAATTGCACATTAGGACAGCCGAAACGTATGGTTTCTTTCTGCGAGTGACTGTTAAGTGACAAAGCAAAAGCAATATTAGTGACGAAATGTGCTAACAAAATTTAAGTGTGTGATGTCATATGTGTCATAGAGAGAGCTGTCAGTGCCGATGACGAATCGATCTGAATGACAACCGTCATGCTAAATTCATCCATGTATCCAACTGAATAACTGTCCGCACAAACCTGGTGCACATGGTTGAGATATTTGAAATTGCTTGTTGTACGTCATGGAAATCGAGGAGAAGGAGCTGGATACGGAATGGTGAGGACGTCGAGCTATATTTACCAAAAACTAGTCAAATGATCTACATGCCATCAATTGCCGGCCGAAAGTGCAGGAATGTAATAGGGCCACGTCATTCCTCACGCAGATAGCGTAGATAGCAGTTGACCAGCAATTGAGATGTAACAAACCTCCTGGATGCAAACAATAATACATACATACGCAATACTAGAGATCAATAATGAGTATATGATTGGTTGCATACAATGATTGAGTGTACAAAGGCTGTTTCGATGTGATTAATGTGAATGTCAACAGACTGTGAATGATTTTGGGTCTTACACATTCAGCAATCAATAGGCTGCATTGTCACATCCTTCCAAAGCTGATGTATAGGTCGTCGTTATTGCGAAAAATGAAAATGAGACGCGCGTTGCCACATCCTAAAAATGAGCATCAACAGAACATCAACGATTTTTGGCATTCCGTCATGAAACATCCAGTAGGCGGTGTGGTTACAGTACATCATGATCGAACTATCGGCCCCCTTTCTATGGAACAATGGTGGTGGCCACATATCTACTATGTCCTAAAAATGAGCGTCAACAGAGCGTCAACGACTTTTGGCCTTGCATCTTGGAAAATGCATGAGCTGTGCGGCGACGTTACCCCATAATCCCACTATCGGCCGCTCTTCTAGGCAAATTATTTTGCAGCAACATCGCTACTATGTCCTAAAAATGAGCGCCAACGGAGCGTCAACCACTTTTGGCCTTGTATCGTGGAAAATCCTAGGGCTGTGCAGCGACATTCAGCGATAATCAGATTATCAGCTTCCTTTCTATGCAAAAATGGTTGCTACGACATCGCAACTATGTCCTAGAAATAAGCGTCAACGGAGCGTCAACGACTTTTGGCCTTGTATCATGGATCATCCTAGGACCGTGCGGCAACCTTAAGCCATAATCTGATTATCGGCTGCCTTTCTATGCAAAAATGGTTGCTACAACATTGAAACAATGTCCTAATAACAAGTGTCAATGTAGCGTCAACAACTTTTGGCCATGCATCTTGGATAATCCGAGGGCAGTGCGGCGACATTAACACATAATCAGACTATTGGCCGTCTTTCTAGGCAAAAATGCTATCTACGACATCGTCACTATGCCCTAAAAATGAGCGTCAACGGAGCGTCAACGATTTTAGGCCATCCATGTTGGAAAATCATGGGGCTATGTGACCACAATGATATAGAATCATGCAATTAGCTGCCTATCTAGGCCAATATGCTTACGGCAAGATTGTAACCATTTCCCAAAATGCGAGTCAATGCAGCGTCAACGATTTGTGCGCTGGAATCTTCGATAATCTAACCGGAATGGAATGCAGACAAACCACAATGAACCTATGTGCAGCCTTCATTGGCAAAAATGCAAGTGATGATATCGCGTCTGCCTCCTACAATTCAGCGCCCACGGTGCGTCAAGGCACCGAATGATACACGGTAATAAACTGCATTATGCCGTACCTAAATGCTGTTTCACGCGGTCAGTCGTTGCTATCTGTCCCTGTATTCAACTTCACAACTATGCATGCACTGTCTTACTGATCTGATTATCTTTATTTCGGTATTGGAGTCAATATTTAAGAACCCGCAGTCTGCATTACTGTACTGTTATTTTCGGCAGTCTCTCAAGGCGGAATACCCAGCATCGTACTTCCTACCGCCATTTCGGGTACAAAATCGTTGAACACCTCATTGCCCGAGGTTATGATCTCTTCCAAAAATGAACGTGTCTTTATGCGCGATTTGAGCGACCTTACATTGCAAATCATCTTCGACGCGTGGTGGGCTTCATTGAATGACGGCTCGAAGCGGCCTATTGCTTGGAATAATTCTAGACATGAACCTTGGTAGCGATTCTATTTACACTGCGGAATTGGGGAGACCAGCAGCCCTGGCATCATTTGTATCGTTTGTCATCAAGTTCTTTGCCAACCATCAGAACATGGGACCAGCTCACTGGGGAAACACTTGCTGGAAAAGGCTCACATTGCAAAGTTGAACCAATTAACAGAGCCAGGGGTCACTGAATTGACTAGTTCGATGGTGGATGAAACAACTTTGGCCATCCTGAAGAGGCAAGGAAGTCGAGGAATTACAATAGTAAGTGTGCAGAGTAAAATCAGATTTGATATCCAGTTTAATCCATATTGATTGAAATGACAGACAAAACATTCCAAACTGGCAGCTAAACACTTTGAAACTTCTGAATTTCACCAAGACACGTGGAATCGCTACCTCATGTTAGGATTTGTTTCGGCACAGATTCCATGGAACGCTTTATCAAATCTTGAGGTACGACAGTCATATAAGGCATTACGCGACTATCAAGTCCTACCGTCCACTACGACCTTTAGCAACATTTTCCGGGGGGATTATGCATGGACTGTGGTTACAATTGAGAAGCAATTGCCGTTACGAAATATAGTTAGTGTAGCTTTGGAAGAATGGACTTGAACTAACAAACTGGCCATAATGTCGGTCATTGCAAACTATATGGATCGAAATTGAGCCTTGCGTGAAGTTCAAATCACTTTCGATGAGGTTGATCACCTGTTCTGTTCCCGTTTCCAAAGCTAATTAAAGATGATAGGTCAAAGGCGAACATGCTGGAGCAAGGCTATCAGTACAGTTGAAGGATGTGCTTGATCGTTTCGAGCTTACCCACGGCTATTAGCTTTGTATTACCACTGATAATGCTACCTCGAACAACTCAATCACACGCGAGCTGGAATCAACACTTGGGGCCTCTGGAATCGAGTGGCCGGCATTGAGGAACCACATACCATGCATGCCGCACATCATACAGCTGGCTTTAGGTGCATTCATGAGCAGTCTCGGTGAAAATGGCCGCACCAAGTCTCGGGAAGCCCATGAGCTTGAGCACCAATCTGGAGAGAATGAAAGCATAGACATTGGGAAGAGTCAAAGACTTCGAAACGAGGGCAATGCTAGAATCAACAAGGTGTCGCCCATGAGACCAGGTTTAGCAAAGATAATTGAGAAAGTACGTATTTCATGAGATTTTGAAATTCCTGAAACTGACCTTCATATAGGAGAGAATGCTTGCTGTATTAATTACGCTGACAACTGGTCGCCGAAACGAGTTCATTAACAGTCAAGAAGCCAAAGTAAGCATTGCAGTACTTCCCATTTTGGATGTGAAGACACGTTGGAACTCTACTCTGCAGTTGCTCTAGCGTGGCTACTGATTACGGGAATTCACACGCAAGTGGCTTCAAAACCCAAAATACGCTGAATACTGGCCGCTATTCACAACTCAGGATGAATGGACGATTGTCAAGTATGTCATGGAAGTATTGAGGCCATTTCGATATTGGACCCTTTGGATGTCAAAGAGACACACAGTCACATTCCATCACGTAATCACAGTGTAAAATGACATGTTCCATCACATGGATGGCGTGATTCGAGCTTTGGCCAAGAAGAAGACTCTATGGAAGGAAGAATTTTTCTTCGCAGTGAAGTTAGCTCAACAAAAGCTTTCCAAATACTACGCTGAAGTGACTCCAATGATGGCCTTGCTTCTGATTTGCGCGCACATCCCCGATCCTTCCCGGAAGCTGCGATCGTAGAGGAAGTGGGACATGGGACTGGATATCAATCCTGAGGACGAGACATCCTACACTACACAATACCAAGAGGACTTTCTGAAGTATCTGGAGAATGAATACTGTGCGAGGCATTGACATGTGCCGGTCAATAAACTCGAAACGTGACCGAGCAGCAATCCCGTCCCCACTGCAACGGCTTCAGGGTCCTATCGATCATCCTTTGATCCATATGATTTGTTCAGTGATGACAAGGAATACTTGACACCTAACAATGTGGCTGAGACGACACACAGACGAAGCGATCGTGCAGCGCGCTTATTGACTGCCGCCCGGCTCTATTGGAATTTGCTGCATGAAGCACTGAAGAACTGGGGACAAACTCATCCAAATCTCAATGATTACCACTCCGACCTAATGGAGATTAGCAGTACATTTTGGTTACTGGACATAACCGATTGGTGGCGCCAACAAGTGGAAAGGCACTCAATGTACGCCGAGATCTCCAATGTGGCGCGGAATATATTCTCTATCATACCACATGGTGTCGGAGTGGAGGCCAGTTTTTCCCCTGGCCGAGATGTAATTGGCTGGAGGCAGTCAACAACCACAGGCAAGACCCTTCGTGAAAGAGTCGTTGTCAGGCAGATCGCTCGAACCCATAATGGGATTTTGGCAGGCACTGACCCAGAATTGGACTCTCCAAATACAGGAAATGACTCGGAAATGAAGAAAGAGGCGGAGGACAGGAAATTGCACGGAATGGCCAAGGTTCACGACTGTTTGTATATGTGGCAGGTCAGCCAAAACCTACTTGCTACCCAGATGGAATCTTGCACTCAAAATAAGCAGATAACCACCGTAAGATACATTTCGGACACGGAAGAGATCGTCAAGGCATCCTGGTCACTCTTTCAACATGATGGTGCGGCTGCATTTAAATTGTTAGAAACATCACCTTTGCCACCAGCTTTGTCTGCAGAGGACCTCCTTGGAGGACGAACTCAAATCTTAAATGTCCGCCAAATCCGGAGAATCAACCGTCATCCAGTCGAAAGCGACGAGGACAGCAGACCTGAAAGCATTTCGGACACCGATGATTGGCTAAACTGGAATGGCGACTTGGATAATCCAAATGACAGCGAAGAGCATTGCACAGCGGACGATGAATCTGATATAGAGCCGAACACTGGCATTCAGGATCCGGAATGCGCAGAGCACCAGGAGGTGAGCGCCGCTCCAAATGCGCCCAGATTGGTTCGGCCAACACGGAAGTCAAAGAGACAGGCTGAAAAGGTGTTGGTGACGGTCAATGGAGTAGAAACACGGAGATAGAAAGGAGGGATGAAAATGTAGGACAGAATGCGTCAGTGGTTCACCAGCTTTATGTAGCGTGACCGAGAGTTTCAGTTAGAGATATATCATGGGCGAATGGTAAGAAGTAGGGTGTGAATATCGGTTCATAAATTGATGTATAGCAGGCGCGATGAATCGTTTGGCATGATACATCATTTTTTGTCGTGTGAGAGTGAACAGTGCAAGATTATTATGCCGCTCTGCTTTGCCACAGGGCCTAGTCTCAATCATGTAGAAAGACAACCGATAAAGTCAAATCAGGATGAAAACAATTATCGACAGCAGCAGATGTTGAATGGACAATACATTGTAATGAGCGTTAGCAGAGCGTCAACGATTCATGGTCTTGTAAGTACGGTAATTCACCAGTGAGAAGGTCGTTTTTATGCAAAATGGACATATTAGCAACTTTTATTGGCAAAAGAGATAGCAACACGGTCACTGCCCCACTCTTGGCATGAGCGTCAATGGAGCGTCATCGATTTGTGGTCTTGTAAGAACGGTAATTGACCAGTAACTTGGTCGTTTTTATGCATCATGGACGTATTCGCAGCTTTCATTGGCAAAAGAGATAGCAACACGGTCACCGCCCCATTCTTAGCATGAGCATTAACGGAGCGTCAACGATTATTGGTCTTGTAAGTAGGGTGATTCACCAGTAACATGGTCGTTTTTATGCATAACGGACGTATTGGCAGCTTGTATTGGCAAAAGAGATAGCAACACGGTCACCGCCTCATTCTTAGCATGAGCGTCAATGGAGTGTCAACTATATTTGGCTTTGCATCTTGGGTAGGTTATGTTCCGATTGGTTGCAGACATCCATTTATGAGATATTGGCAGCCTTTACTGGCAAAAACAACAGCGACAAGCTCCCTGCGGCATCCTGAAAATGAGCGTCAACGGAGCGTCAACTGTTTCAGGATGTGCGTATTTCGTAATCAAGGCATCCCGTGGATCTTCGCATGCATAACAGTATTATTGACTGCCTTGCCAGGCAAAAATAACATATATCGAAGGTGAAACACAGATACCAAATCAATCGATCTTGCAAACTGCTCAACAAGCACAAGCACATTATTGGTTGCTGAAAACGCGATTCTGATAAGATACTATTAACACACTGCAAATACACGAGCCTTATATGAATCTATAGATGGACCGCTGGGCGACCCGCTTACAACCCGCCCAATTGAGACAGGTTGGGCGTTTACCATGGAACTGTACCCGAGTGGGCAGTTCGGGTTGATTGACGACCCGGACCGCCAATTTGGCAACGGTTCGGTTTGGACCCGGACCCGGACCTGAAGTGACAGTCCGGAACCATTGCCAACAGTATGTATGCTGTACTCGGAGCATGGTGCACTCTCTGTATGCTGAACTCTGGGTGTGCTGTACTCGGTGTATGCTGTACTCAGTGTATACCGTACCGGGTGAGTTCTGTTCTGTGTGCAAACTATTCATCATGGCATGGACAGATAGAGAGTGATAACATAACTATACGATCTGCAATAATGGCAGAGTCGTAGACATGCGAGAGAGATGGGCGATGAACATGAAAACAATATGGAAGATAGGAGCAGATATTAACAATTAGGGGTATAGCTGGCCTTAATCAGGTTTGAATACATTATGTTGGGGTTCTGACCCACCAAATCATGAGTTGTACCTGCAATCTGGGGAAAGGTATATTGTCTCGCACATGAAATTCTCATAAGTCCACGTTTCTCATGATGATTTCCCCCAACACCTCCTATCTCTCTCTTTCTTGTCCTCAACTGTACCATCATCTAAGAACACATAGTTAAGTTATCCCTCTCTATGCCTACATGCCATAATCATGACTTAACACCGAGTCCAGCTTATGCTGAGTGCTGCATATACCAAGATGTTGTTGCACCAAGTACTGCATCATTTCATGATCGACTGTCTTCCACTCCCAGCCAGTGTCTCATCTCTCATCTCTCATCTCTCGGCAGACCATGATGTACTCAGCTCACTGCATTACCACAATTACAAGTTAACCAATAAATGCAGTCTCAGCTCCAATTGCGCCTGCATTCTGATTTACTGCCTCCAAATCGACTACAACCAAGTGCATCTCCATACTCCTTTGATCACGGCCTCCATGTTTGCATGATTATGGCCTCCAATTGTGTCCTCAACCTCGCTCAGACACAGTCTCCAATTTCACACCATCATTCCCTCCAAGTGTATCTGTATACTTGGTTAATCATGGCGTTCATGTACCTCTCCAAACTCACTTGCTCACAGCCTCCAAATTCATCTCTAAGTTCACACATCCAGGGTCAACAAGTGCATTTCTGAGTTCACTTGCACACAGGCTCAAAGTGCATCTCCACATATACTCGATTATAGTCTGGCAGTGCATCTCAAATTGTGCTAGATCACAGCCTCCCAGTGCAACGCTAAGTTCACATGATTGGCATCTCTAGGTGCATCTCAGATTACGCACCAGTACTTTCAGCAGCCAGATGGACCCTATGTGTTTATATAGAGAAATTTAGATAGATAACACTTGCCATATCATGATATAGCAAATCTTGTAACTGTCACAAAGATGAATCTGATACACACAATGCCTTGTGGTTCTGGAACCCCAACAACCACTGCTGTGAGATATACAGCACCATGTTTAAAGCCTCCCATAGTGCTGCACAGAGATTTTAGCTGCTCTCAAAGTCTTCCACAGACCTGGGCAGAGATTTCAGCTGGTCCAGAATATGACTCTCAAATGAGTCAAAAACTTAGCATCCTGAATGCAGCTTCATAACTGCAGGTGCTTTCAGGAGCACCTGTGAATGCTCATGCAGAATTTAAGAGCACTTTGCATATCTCCAGGAAGGGCTGACATTGATTGGAATTGCATAGGAGATCTGGTGAGGTCGACCAGAGTGGTTGGGGGGTTGGCATGTAGCGTCCAAACGGTGTTGAATCTTGGTGATGAAGGTTAGAGATAGTGGATACCACACAGACTACGCAATGGGTGCTATTGATACTGATGCGAGAGGTCATATTGCCATCTGAGACATGGACTATGTGCGTATTGTAAGCAAATACATGGTAGAAACTCTTCCTCTAAGCTGGGCCATTATCTGTGTGATCAAACTGGAGTCCTGCTTCAACTCATCGTATGGCCCAGTCCGCAAGCATGTGGAGGATGAGTCAGTGAGAATACCCAATGCCTACATCAAACCCAGCCATTCCGGTGGATTCATGCAGCCATGATTGATGCCCACAGAAACACCTATCGTCGTTGCAAAGAAGAAGCACTGCAGACAATGGCTCAGTCCAGAGTACCAAGTTATCTTTTCAGCCACAGTGATAGTCACATATCCCCTGCCACTTACTACAGAGATACTCACCATGCTTCACAGAGCATCGATTTTTACGAACATGCACCTTCACAATTGCTATCACCGTATCTCAATAAAGCAAAGTCACATTTACGAATCTTGTATGCATGCCAGATACATGCAGTCCAAGTACCAAGTTATGCTGTGCAAGATGACTAATGCACCAGATACATTCTGAACTTATATTAATAACTGCTAACAGACCTACATTGAGGACATAACGGTGTACTCACTTAATGCAGGAATGATCTACTTGACCAATGAAGAGGAGCATGAAAAGCTAACAAGAAATAGCCAGTACCTATTATAAGGATTTTGTTATCATAGTACAGTTAATGTGAGCCATCTTGGAGTCTCTGAGGTCAGTAGTGTGGGATGTCTCACAAGCACTAACGATGAGTATGTAGAGCCCAACTGTCTATCAACAACTGATGGATAGCCGACCACACAGTCCTTTTGGAACTTACACTTCCATCTTCGATTGACCAACTTCAACCAGCAGTTCAGCAGGACATATGCAAAGGTCACAGCTTTGATATGAAACCTGCTGACAGCTGCACAAACTGCCCAGGATATTACAATGGCTCAGTAATGAATGAACTCAGAATGTCAAACTTGCGTTTCCGAAGATACATAGTGCTTTCATTGATTCACCCATTCTGAATCATACACTCTCTGCACTGGCAATTAGGAGGCAAACTGATGCAACCAGTTTCGCCATTGCAGTAATCCTCTATTAGTATAATTTGTTCAGACATCTTGGGTGGGACATCATCTACTTTCGTGATTGCTTTCTGCACAAACAGGTATATAACGTATCCAAACAGGACCTGTTGGCCTAGTTGGAGCCTATCACAGATAGGTTAAAATCCATTGCAGAAGCATCTCAGAGAAATGTTACACAATATGACCACCAGAACCTCGAGCACATCCAAATGTCAAAAGTGCTCTCCCAGTGGCAAACTACATTTGCAAAGCATCTCTCTACATATAGGTTATTTGTTGAATATCTGGATGGCAGAAATAACATTGCAGATGGACCAATGAGAATACCCAACTAGGAGCTAGGCTATGAATAACTGACTGATGACACAGCTTCTGGCCACTGTAGCAGCGACCACCATCGCTTTGCAATTTGGTGACTATCTATAAGATATCAAGGCTGCCCAAGAGATCAACCTTATAGCCACACCCACAATACCAACTGTGCACAATCTTTCAATCTCAGACAAACATCGAAGGAAATCAGCCTATACTGCTCTGACTAATGAGAGGAAGCTATATTCGCCTGCAGCACTCTACGGTACAGTGACCAGCATAATGTATAGGAATCCTTGGTTTATGTGTTTCAGATACCGGAATAATTCCAAACGTATATCCCATCATGTCTCTTGGCCTGTGATGGTGTCTCAGACAAGGAACTCGGTTGCCGGCTTTGAGTTGTGCCTCTGAATCATAGCACTGCATCACTCATGCTATAGACTTTTCAAGCTGCGTCTACAGCCATCGCCCTGGAGGAATGGACTTAGATTGGATTTCACGATCTACATGCCAGTGTATGGCATTAGGATACACTGGAATTCTAGTAATTATTAACCATTTGACATACATGGTAACCAACCTCTATTGCAGGGAGGAGGGGGACTGTCCAGAGCTAGCACATATGTTTTATGACAGTGTGATGTGCAAAGGCCAAGTACCAGACAATAACAACAGTAATCACGGTAATGAGTTCACCAGTCAATTCAAGGTTCCAGTATGCACCATGCACAGTTTCAACAACCCACTCTGGATGGCATTATACCACGGACAGATGGTCAGACCGAATATCTGCACCTAAAGATGTAGCAGTACCACTGAGTCTATTACAACTACATGCAGGACAACTGGATCGAACTATCCCAACTGGCAGAGTTTATGTATAATAACTATGTTTATCACTTCATGCTGATGACACCATTCACGGTGAACTACAACTGCCATTATTTTATCCAATTCCAGTCACCCAAGGGTGACTGTTTCAGCTACCAGGTGCAGCCAGAGTTGGGAATTGCACAGATGGAAGTGAAATACTGAAGTGTCTAGGAAATCACAGTCGACATCCAATCGCTGCAATCACTCCAACTGGTGGTAATGAGATTACACTTCTGGTTAGAGTCAACATATTACTTTCAAGAAAGATGCAGCAAACATGAAGAATACTAGCATACTTGACCATGTACTGAAAACAGGATCATCAATATGAAAGCTTACACAGTAGACTCATTGAGTGCAATGTGGAATGATAACATTTTTCACTCCTCACATCTTCATTGTTATACACTGGTAGCAATGGGCCAATCATGCCCAGAAACACATCTGGTAATAGTCACAGAAATTGAGGAATAGCAAGATGACTGCATACTCTACTCATGGCAGTGCGATTGATAGCTGAATATGGTCATCCTGTAGGTTAGCTACACTCAAATGAGCACAGCATTGGAACAAGCAGAGCATCTTGACCATAGTGGAGATCAAGTTGACAAGTTGCACTGAGAACATTCTGTGTGGGAAGAGAAGGAGAGATACGGTGTTAATGAGTGCAAACACGAAGGATATGTAAGCAGTTTGGATGTTTCACATGTACTCTTGTTTCTTCATTCACCTTTATTCTCATATGATTTTTACTCTGAATAAATGGCAGCTGTATAGGTTTTACCACTTCCAGATCTCAGCTAATGGGAGGGAGAGCATTTGAATGTGCTTGATCTACTGAAAATCTAGGATACTGAATAACTTGGTCGCAATCCTTTCAGACTTGTATGATAGCATGTGCTGATCAATGTGTACAACTCATGTAGTTGTGTATGCAGCCCCAGTGGTTTACACGCCACAAGAGACATTATGTCACAGCAAGGGCCAACACTGATCATGAAATGCATTATGTGGCCTGGGACTGATACGCATGTGTCCAATAGTCATCACCTGTGTCAGGGTACATTGCTTAGTATTGACTCTCTTACCACTTATGTTACCACATATACTCATTAGCTCTGGTTCACAACTTCAATGCCAATATCCAAACTCTAGAGCTGGCTGTGGGCTGGTGGGCAAGATATTGATAGTAGTGTTAATGTACATTCTCATTGAAAGAAAAGAATTGATTATATTCCACACAGATTCATTGGATCCAAAATGCATGTCTGGAAATACATACCATTGCAATGAATATCAGGAGTATCAGAGTATAAGCCCATCTGCACAAGTTATCTCCAAGCAACTGAAAGAGCTGGTAGAGGACAGGAAGAAAACAGACAATAGTGGTAGGGAGATACAGAAGTTAGTAGATGATGAGGAGGTCATTAATCCAGATAAT
>Ga0307515_10011958_pt1 | contig 16392 bp, 13 predicted proteins | sample 17_EM_MG_FD_194513 | JGI IMG/M metagenome (GOLD analysis project Ga0307515, IMG submission 194513) | Populus trichocarpa ectomycorrhiza microbial communities from riparian zone in the Pacific Northwest, United States - 17_EM | ecosystem: Host-associated > Plants > Roots > Unclassified | place...
AATTTATCTTTAGAGGTAATAAAGTCATTTAATTGTTTAAAAAAATCAAGAAGACTAAGATGCCCCTAATGTAAGTTAAGTTATTTTTTAATTAAATGGAAAATATGTAATTTTTTTGTGCAAAAAAATAAAAAGACTAATTTACCCCTATATAATCTAAAAAGAACAATGATAATATATATGATGAAAAGACCATATAGACTCCAATACTTAAATCAATGATTTTTTTTATTCAAGGATAATTTCATAATTACACTTTTACAGTATTCTTGATAAACAGTAATTTTGCTATGAGAATTAGGTTTTTGTTTATAATTTGTTATTGTCTACTTTATTTACTTTCAGTGTTAATCTAGACACATGTATGATAGTGATCCCTCCAAAAAATGTGTGAATTTCATAAGCTCACGATATGACCGGAGATGAATTTGAGTTGGACTACATGTCTCCCATTGTTATGAACCAAAAAGCTCTCCGGTAAGCATAGGAAAGCCAAGTCCTATGGCAGCGATAGCTTTTGCTTGTCTTTCTCCAGCAACGGAAAGCTAGTCCTGGGAATATGAAAGCGATACCTTTTGGTTGCCCTTTGTCATGGATCTATTCATTTGGAACATAGACCCATCTCAAGCAGCCAGCAAAAGATGAGAGTTGAGACCATAGCAGAAAGGACCAGCAGCAGCTATCGACACAAGAACAAACCGAAGAATGGACCAAGCAGGCTACATATAACAACTAGCTTTCTCTCCCATTTGTGTCAGGGAAGAGCTGACGCCAAACATGCACTTCGGTGAGCATTTTGGCTTGGGAATGGGGAGATTCCGCCCTAAGAATTAACAATGGGCATTTTTTTCATTTATTATATTTTTCAAAGCGACAATTTGCAAATAATTCGCCATCAGGAGAAGATATATCGCTAATGAAATCTACCTCACATCAAATAAGGAACAAACTGCACTATAAAAACATCAAACTTCCTACTTCTGAAACACCATGAACTTAATATGCCCTTTTGCGAATGGAGAACTGTAAATATGCAAATAGTAAAAACAGCGGGATGATCTCAAAATATACACAGTTTAACCTTCTAATTCCCTCGAGATTGTTGTAGGCAATTCAGGGTAGCTAGTTCCTACTCAGTTGCAGAGTGACCACGACCTCCAAATTCATTTGTTCCAATGCTACAAGTCTACAACAGTACATCACAAAAAAACAAGTAACATCCTAAACAACAACAAACAACAGACACCCGCAAAGCCATTCACCATGCTGAAGTGTAAGAGGGCAGCTACGAGCTCAACTGAACAACAGCACTAATAATGGAGTAAAACTTGAAAAAAAAAAAAAAACCCAATACCGAGACTTGTAGGAAAATTGTGATTAGAATAACTCCCTCAGTCTATACATGCCTATAGGTTTAGCAGTCTCCTATTCTTGGTCAGCCAAACAAGCACCTTCTGCCCATAGATATTGCTGATCATCATTTGACTGTTCCTTTCTATCAGAGCAATTAAACCTCTTTGGACTTCACCCTGCTCTTGCAAAAATGGGAAGAGGACAACAAGTGATCAAAACCCGCTTGATTTTGTGCTTAAAATATATGTGCTTGATACAGTAAAAGAAAAAATAAAAGGTACTAAACCTATACTAGTCATGCATGAAGTAGGTAGTAGCAAAGTTTTGGCGAGCTTGGCAAAACTTCTCGAAATTTTTTCAAAAAGCACTGTGGCTCTTCATATTGATGGAATATATTTCATAAAACTATTACGTGATCTAACAACCATTAAAAGGCCTATTAACTACTAATCATTGTCAAAATGGAATTTCAACAAATGCAAGTCTAAAACCATCATCACCCCAGTACAGAGACTGATTTTGAGTTAAGTAATCTACCACACGAAACAAAGAATAGTACACAATCTTTGAGAAAATCAAAGATGTAACAGACTCAATTCCTCACAGAAAAATATGTCTCTCATGTTGAGAATTGACTAGAATATATTCAGACCAATTCAAGCAGTTTGATCCTGGGAAATCCAGATTGTCAATACACTCGCACTATAAAGTTCAATTAAACAACATGAATGGCATAAAGAAACAATTTGATACTGATATTCTCAGTTAGATACGTTGAAGAATAAAGTGATGCTTACTATCTGCACATTACACCTGGTTTGCAGTTATCCAACAAGCAGGTGAGATATATCTTGGAGTGCAATGATCTAACCTGAGATACTGATAGTGCCTTCTGGATAACAAAGTTTCCGAAAGGATCTACAAGGAGCATGGAAGCACCTGGATTGCTTAGCAACTCCAAGATTATTTGTGTGGATTGATCCTCACTTGTTGTTAACAAGCACTTCTCCACAACATTACTTCCATACTTGTTACACGAAAGAGCCATGTAGCTCCCTTCAAACTGTGTGAGGAGATTTTCTGTGATTTGTGGCATCTTTAAATCCAGAATATGTTGCACTACATAGTTTCTAGAGAAAATTATGGAAAATTACAAGAACCATATTAAGTTAATATTACGCTTGAATGTGTAGTAAAGCATTGATGAGGTTTAGTAAAACAAACCCATAATGATCTTCAGCCAGGAGTAGTGCATTTGCTATGATCTCAGCTACCAGTCGATCTCTGTGTTCTCCCTCAGAGTATTCAACACATCGCTGCAGCACACAGCATCCACTCTTGTTGGTTGCAATCTCAAAGCACTTTTCTGCCACCTGTTTCAAAATATACTGCAAAAGAAAATCCACTATCAGATAATCATGAAGCCAAAATATGATTTGGTTTCAGGCAATATTTTAATTGCAGAATAACAGCAAGTCTAGCTTGTTGAAGATAACAAGTGCATCAAAAAAGAGGATTACAAGTGTTAGAGCAAAAAGTTCCAATATCCTGTAATTTTAAAGCAGATTTTGGTGATGAAATACCTATATTTCCCTATTTCACATTTTATGCAAGTCTAATTGTGCAACTACGTTGAGATAGAATGCCTTGTAAAAGAAGGTGATGGACAAAAACAAGAAAGTGAGGAAATTATGATAGAACGTTAGAGAGGAAGATAAGAGAAACATGAGGCAACAGACATAAAATAACCCATGGTAAATAGGTAACACTATGGATTCAAATGAAAAGATTTTAGAAAGCTGTGGATCCAACCACGGCAAGATCAAGTAAATTTCCATTATTGCAGCCTACAAACTACCATAAGTTTTTGCAAGCTTGTTGATGTTCCCAAGCTTTACACCTTAATTCAGGTGGTGGAGATGTAATGTTTATAGCTATATCCTCCCCCCAAACTGCACACCAATGATTAGGCACAGAAAAACGTTTCACATCCAGTCTAAAAAAGAGCTTGTAGAAAGGAAGAACCTTGCAAAGTCCCAAAGATTCAAATCCAAATCAAAGCATAACATGTGGAAGTCCTGATATTCTAAAGAATGAACTATGAAGAGAGCACGGAATAAACAAATAATTAAAGACAGGAGAAAATCAATACAAGCTATACGAAAATAAGGGTTTCATTTTACGAGTTTTTATGAAATTTCTGAAAATTTTGCTAAAATTTTTTCAATTGTTATAGCAGGTAAGGGTCAAAGTTGACCCAAGAAATCCTGTGCTGATATTTTCAAACCTCAGTCAGCTATATAATTAGCTAAAGCAGCCAATCACTTTACTTCAGAAATCTCTGATATGGTGTTTACAATAGCTCACATCAGATGTTCACGACAACTAAAACAAGAGAATTTCAACTTGCAAATTGATTTGAAATTCTATTGCAATTTTTTAAAAAAAACAGGCGCAAAATCAGAAGCAATCAGAACAGAAGCCATAAAGTTATCATAGATCCCAGCCAGATGAATAATGAGTGCAACCAGTATATATCAAGTGCAAGCAATGGCATAAACTTATACTAAACTTCTTCAAAAGAAACCCAACAAAAGCCAAAGCTATGGAAGCCTATGACAACCCACAGAGAAGTTGCCAGCTATCCTTTATTGAGAAAAGTGACTAGAGTTATAATAGTGTGGGAGAAAAAATTGCAGCCCTTTTCTTCCCCATAAAAGATAAAAGATTTTCACAATCTTAAACGAAAGATTCCACTGGAAACGGTTAAATATTCAGGATTTTAGGCTATAGCATAAATGCATATACAGAAAGGAGAATATTGCAGTAGTAATTGCACCTCTAAGAAGTTCAGGTGGATGGGGAAAACTAGAATTTGTTTATAACCCAACTAAGTATCCATTAAGTAAAACTTAAAAGATGGAAAAATTGAATTATTCAAAGATAGAAAAGGGTATAAAAAAGAACTTAATCGATAAACAAAATCACTTGACAGAGACAAAATGTGAAAACAAGTAAAATAATCACCACGTTGAAGGGAAGTGATGGAGCAAATTATCTAGAACACAAATAGCAGCAGGACAAGAAATGATAACCCATATTACACCCCATCAGAAATATGAAATAATAACCCAGATTACACTATGGAGATATAACACAGGATTGCAACAAACTATTTGTTTTTTGGGGATGGGGGGTTCAATGAATTGAAGATCACCTTATTGTCTTGAGGAGAAAAATGCTTCACAGAATGCTGGATCACATGATGACCATTGGAATCCTTTATCAATGCAACAGCACCTTGGTTTAGAGCTGATACAACTAAAGAAACTTGCAGAGGGTTTGTAATACAATTCAACAACTTCTGTACAGCCCGAGTTCTATTGCCAAAAAGAATAAATAAATCAATTCAGCAGTTAATATAGTAAGAAGAAACAAACTTAGCCGCTGTATGTCAGTTTCTTTAAGCAAAAACAAAAGACAGATACCACATTCTCAATTTGCACAGAAAATAGGAATGAATAAAATAACAGCCGAATGTATGTACATACCCATGCACATCAAGACAAATCCTCACGAGTTGAAAATCCGTTCGAGTTAGCATTCGCAAAACCCGAGTCCTCTGTTCCTCACTAATCACCTCTATAAGCTTTTGTACAACATAATTCCCAAATGGGTCCGCTATCAACCCCCCAACATAGTCTATCACTTCGTAAAACAACATATCAATTTGTTCTCTTGTTGCACTCTCAATAAGCCTTTGTAAGAACTTACATCCGTGTTGATCCTTAGCCAATGCCACGATCTTACCACTCAAATCCTCCCAGGACACGTAATCTTGTAACCAAGGTGGCCTCCTCCCATAATTCTGGCTTTTAGACACCAAAACATTATTCATCGACCCATAATGCGATTCTCTTTGCATTAATCCTCTCCAGTTGTTAAGGTTTGGATTTTGATACGCACCACCATAAACGAAAGTATTACTCCTCAAATCAGAATTAGAACCAGCCATCATTGGATTGTGAACAAAATCTTGAACCCTCGTAGCCCCGAAAGCATTTATATCATTGTTTTGGGTTGGCAAAAAACCAACCTGGCCGCTAGAGGCAAGATCATCCAAAATTTTAAAATCTACAACAGACCCATTAAAGATATTGTCATGAGAACCTGAATATAAAGTTTGATTATCATGAGATACATTGAGTCTTAAGAAGACAGATTCAAGAGTTTCTAGGTAGGGGTTTTGAGTAGAAGTTTCAGGGCTCGCAAGGCTTTGATCGATTAAACGGGAAAAGGGAGTCTCAGGGGAAAACGGCGCCGTTCCAGCAAGAAATCTGCGGCGCTGCTGCTGCTGGTAAGGGTCCATAATTCAGGATGAAAAGAAAAAAGAAGTGAGAAAAAGGCAGATAAGGGTTGGGAGGGTTATGGGTTAAATGCAAGTTTTGAGAGGTTTGGGGGTTTAAAGGAGAGAAAATTGGTGATTTGATTGGAGAAGAAGATTGTTATGGAGAGATTTTACTGGTGTTAATAGAGTTCGTATGATAAGGGAAATATAGTTGACTGGAAGAGTTATAGATGGAGAGTGAGACTGCAAGTGTGAGAGAGGCAATTTTGCATGCTTTTTTTGGTAAGTATTCATGCAAGGAAGGAAAGAAACCTTCAAGTGTTTGTGTCCTCTTTTCTTTTCTTTTCTCTTCCCTTGCCTTTTTCTTTTGTTTACGCGGCGTATGTGTTTCTTCTGCTTCTTGTGGGTGTCCAAATAGGTTAACAAAGCAGCAATTTTTTCTTACTCGTTCTTTTGCCCTCGCATGTGTATTCTGTGCCTTTATTAATATTATTTTTTTTTTCTTTTTTTAAGGTTGTTTCTGGCCTCCTGTTTATCTGGGACCCATCGTTGAGGTTATGGGAGCTCAGGATTGTAAGACTTCGACGTCCAATTTGGGCAATTAGTATTCAAAATGAAAAAGAAAAGCGAATTAACACGGCAACAACAAATTTTAAAGAAATGAAATATTTTATGTATGTCACCGTTTAAAGAGGTGATATTTAATTAAATATGATGTTTGTAAATTGGGATATCAATTATAATTTTATTGTGATTCGAAACATGATAAATTATAATTAATAGTGTAATTTATGATCGCTACATTAATTAAATTACCGGTTGACACTGAAAAACAGAAATAAACTACCATGTGAACAATAAGTTCTTAAAATTTTAACTAAAATCTATTCTTGAGTCTACAAGTTAGAAAAATATATACATTTTAACTCATAAAATATATTTTGAAGAAATATTTTATAAAATCATAATTTTTGTGTGAACCGATCAACATGTTTATACAATTTTCTTGATCGGTTCACACAACTATCTCGATTGACCAACTAGTTGAGTTGGAGGATAGGTAGTGAGGTTTTTGCCCCATCTAAATCTAACAAAAAAAAAATATGAGACTTAATATTTACTTTGTTAATATGACATTTAATTTAGTTAATGATTTTAGAGAGTTAAAAAAATTATATTTTTAACAAGATTTGGATAGTGTTTTTCCTATATAGAAACTATATCTAAAATTTTGTCTCACTTAAAAAAACCTGTAAAAAACCATAATAACCAAACTCAATAAATTTTTACCAAACTCAACAAAATCTCATATTTCATAATCATAAGTAGCCCACGAATGCAAATAAAAAAACATATATACATGAAAAATGAATTTCAATTACTTAAATAATACAACATTCAAGCAATTGATGAAATCCCAAAATATATAAATATAACTTATCTATTTATCTACGTCTACGACATCTACTAGATGATCCAAGCTCATTAATAGCATAACTGGATCCAGCTTTTTATACTTGCCTGAATGGCTTCATCCTCTGCTATGACATCATCAAGAGTTAATCTATTTTCAAAGGTTTCAAGTCTAGTGCGACAAACATTTAACCATTGGGATTCATAGATGTAACTTTCATTTTCTTCGTCAATATTACAAAGCATAAATACGGTCCCTTAACCCTCCTGTAGCATAAAGTCAACCTAATATTTATAAAATATTAATTTTAAATTAAAAGATCAATATATAAAAACCAATGTTTAACATAGATTGATTATAATATATTAGATTACTTGTGATATTTTAAAACTGCTGGATATGTTCGGGAACATGCTCGAGATCCGGAGTAATGACTTGATGTGTAATATTCATGTGCCAAATCAAACACTTCTCATTTGTAATCACAAGATGCATATCTATAAATATCTCATTCATTCATGCATCCCACTATGATATATAAACTTTAATGCAACTTAACTAATTATAATAATCATTTTTACCCCAATTAGTTATAGCGTACAAAGCTTCACTCATATCGATATCGTTTGGAATGTGTTGTTCGTTGCTGAACTGACACGTTACCAGATATGGAAAATGTTGCTCGACAATATCAACAAGATCACTGATGTCTATGTATCCATCCTAATAGTGCAAATAGCTAGATAAACCGTTAATCTTTCATTACCTTTAAAATAGAAATTTCTTAGATACTAAACAAATACAATTCGGTGAAGTCTAGTTTTTTTATTTAAAAAATGACTCAAAAAATACTTGGATAGCATACTGCCTATCTAGCTTGCTCCAATAAAATGCCAACTCATGCTACCCATTGTTATAATCCAATTTTTTACCCTTATTTTTTTATCTAAATATTCTCAAAATACAAAAAGTAAAAAAAAAATATATTCTTGATATATTTGTATCATTTTCAGCATCATTTCAAAAAAATTTAAAATTTAAAAATATATTTTCAACGTATTTAGCAATTAACACATATATTTTAAAATTATTGATTAATTCTTGATATTAAATTGGCATTGAAGTTGTATTTTTTTAAAATATCAAAATACAAAAAAAAAAGTTAAAAATAAAAATATATAGAAAAGAAGACCAAAAGTGCAAGGAAAAAAAATTAAGAAATAAAGTGAATTTGATTTTTGGTCACCAAGCAATTAGGAAAGAAGAGAGAAAAAATTTTGCCTATAAAATGGTGAAAGAATCTCACCAGAGAGGGAGAGGGAAAAAACCACAAATAATCACCAAAACACTCCCTCTCCCATAAAAAGAAAAAACAACAACAACAATAAAGATTCTCATGGAAAAAAACAAAAAAGTTTACCTTTTCTACAAACTCGCACTCTCCAACACAAAAATTAAAAAATAACTTGGCAGCTTCCACGAGAGTTCTTCGCAACGGAAATGGATGATTGGGATCACGCAAGCAACTTTAAAGCCTAGTTGTAAGTTGCAACTAACTACAACAATTTCCATTGCATTTCCCACATTAATCCTCACATGTTTCTAGTAATTTTGACTTATTATCAACATCGAGAATCAAAATTGTTAGTAGTGTATTTTTTTCTTTGATTCCTATATGCCTGAAAAGTTCGTGTGTGCTAAACCAAACCCATTATTAGAAAGCATCACAAAATGGTGATTGAAGTCATTAACAAAAAAACTAAGTAGTATGGCAAAAGAATTGTTCATCTATACTGATATCACTGTATATTGTAATAGTTCTTTGAGTTCTCTTCCTTCTGCTTGGTATGGTTGGGGTGGGTTATTAGAGGGTTTGGATTCTTTTAGAGCATGAGATGTGGCTCTCGGCTCATGGGTTGGTGTTGGGTGCTCTGTGTTTATTGCTCGGTTCTATCAGTCTTTGCTGTTGGATGGGCTTTGTGTTGATCGGTTGATTAGTTCTGTTGGTGGCTCTAGCATGACTAGTGAGGACTGGTTTGGATGGAGCTAGGGTGGGGGCTGCTTTTTCCCAGGTTTGAGAGAACACCATCATTGTGCATTTAATACACATCCTACTTTCACCTACGTTGGCCCTCTGTTCAACACAGGGCACTTTTCAATCTGCCTTGCCAGTTTATTGATCTCTCTTGCTTAGTTTCTGCTCATGTCTTGATGTAACCAGGTTCTGTTTTTTTTTTTTTCTCTATTCGGTTTCTTTCTTGGTTTGGCATTAGTGGCTTTTGTGCTTCTGTCGTCATTTCATTATGCCCTGTGTGGGCTTTTTTTTGGTATTTTTTGCTCAGCCTGTGTCCTTGATTTCTTTCATACTTTCACATCAGTTGGGGTATATATAACAAAAAAATTCTTAGTGGTTTTCCCTGCATTCTTTCTCGCTGCTTGGGCTCCTGTTGCTGCCCTCTCAGTTTTGTTTTCTTGGTGTGTGCTCTTTGGCTTCTTTTTTTTATCATTATCTTTTGACCATGCCTTTTCTTATGCATCCTTTTTTTTGACAGGTTTTCTGACGCCCTGCAAAGCTTCTCATCCTTTCATTTGCTGCGTCTATCTTGGTTTTGCAGGTGGGTTATCGTTCTCTATCGTTTTTTATGGGTTGCCTTTTCTTGGTGGCTTTGTATTGCTTGCTTGGCTATGTTTGTGGTCTGTGATTCTTTTTTTATTTGGTCATCAGATGCTTCATCTTCTTCTGTTTTTTCTTGCTTATGTTCTGTTATTTGCCTGTCTTTTTTTTTGCTTTTTTTTGGGGTGGGAACACTTGCCTTGTCCACTAACTGTTTGATTATAAGTTTGATTTTCTCTTTACACCTCTTGCTTCGTGTCAGCTTTTCTGTGTTTCTTTCCTTTTTTCCCCTGCTATGTGTGAAGGACAAGCAATCCATGGAATTCGTTGGATTGGTTGTGATTGTTTTTGTGCAAGAGGTTTGATCTTTAATCTTGGTTTAGGGTCGTCATTAAATTAAGATTAGGCATGACCAGTGTGGTTACTGTGCTACCTTTGATTTCTATGTTTTTTGTCCTTCCATTGTTTGGGATGAGAGGCTTTCAACCAGCCATCTTATTTTGAATGTTGGAGAGTGCACCACTGAGTTAAATGTGTCATTGCCATGCCTATGTGAATTGTCAGTGCTTCGCATCCATTAATTTGTTTTTTGTTCATTATTTACACCGAGATTTTGGTTCAACCATTTCTGTCTCATAAGCTGGATTTGTGTGCATTTATTTAGGCTCGCTTGATGTTATCTACATATATATCTTCTTGAAATCTCGGTTGTTTGGTTGTCATGTCATTTTTTTAAAAGATGGTCATGATGCTAGCCTACGTTTAAAAATGTAATATGGCCAATGAAGATTGCCTTGCTCATAATAAGGGTTTCTTAATGTTATGGCTTGCTTTTAGACTTAGATGCAACAAGCATGTGTTATGAAATATAGATTAGAGACAAGCTGTGAGACTGGAGTAATGAATTGTACATATTTTTTTTTTGTTTTTCCTTCACACAGAGACTTTTTCAAAGCTTATACTTGGTCTAGAGTGTTTTTTAAACATCACCATTACAGCACCTCCTTTTCTGCCAATCTCCCCTGATTCGTTTTTTTTATGTGTGTTTGGGGTGTTTGACCTCTGTCTTATTCCATAAAATGGTAGCACAAAATAGTTTAGCAGAGTTGGTAAACTGCAGGGAAGAAAAGCCTGCTCTTTTTTTAGTTGGGATTAAGAGAAGACTCGCTGGATATGTGTGTGCAGAATTATTGTGTCCTAGATTCTATATTTTGGGCAGCAATCAAAGCTGTCAAGTTATATTTGTGATTTTGAAAATTTAGTGAATTGGGTCATTTTATAATCTTTTTAATCTATTTAGGTTTGGGTTGAGAGATTAATGATCCTTTTTTTGTTAAGATTTTCATTGATGAAGGGATTGATCAATAGAATTGGATGATCAAGAGCCATGAACCCTTATGAATTAATTTGAGAAGCTACTTTTGAGTAAAGAAATGTGGTTCTGAAATTATAATGTACAGTGTGGATAAGAGCATCATTGTGAATTTTACGGGATTCTTCTACCAGTCTCATGGCTATGTAGGCATGCTTTTGATGGATATAACTGACAAAAGTGGTCAGCTAGGGAGGAGGGGTTGAGGTATGTGTTTTATACTGAAGATTGAGGTTATAAAAGAATTATGGTGATTGAGAATTAACATGTTTTTTTATTGCTGTCAATGCATGTTAACTTTAATGGTGCTGGGAAATCAACTTTGTTTTAAGATTAAGCTTCAGAGCATGATTATTTCATTAGTTGACTCTGGTAATCTAAATGAGTTAAACGTTTGCATTGAAATGAAATGAAGTGTGGCTAAATCTTTGCCTACTTGCACGATACCCTTGCTATGAAAAGATCAAGACAACAGTTATAAGGGGCAATATAGAGGATTGTTATTGGTTAGAATTTTCTTGGTTGCACATTTAGGCTTTGGATAACTTTCATGAAGTTGCCATTCATTTGGACTAGATAATGCAGCCTTTACAAGGATTATCATGCTTAATTCTTTGATGTATGAGACTATGACAGATCAAAAGGTGATATTAGATGGAGATGACATCACATTAGATTTTGGCAAGTGGAGAAATTCAAGGAATGGCTAGAAATGAGAATCAGATTGTGAGAGTTAGGGACTATACCATAATCAAGAGAAACTGTCCACCTTTACATGGTAATATATTCAAGTTTTCCAAATGTTGGAATTTTTTTATGCAACCAGGTGTCTTATATGCAAGAACATGTGTACGTTCTAAAAGTTAAACATATCTAGTCCCAGTATTCTACCAATGCTATCCTTTCTATCATATCCTGCTCAACTATCCTACCCATCCTCTATTGTCTAATAAGTGGCTGGTCTCTTTCACTCTATACAATAGAAGGGATGCATGCACTTTCCACCAAGTCATATAAGAAGGGAAACCGATAAGAGGCACTAAATTGATACCAATATGTAGTTTTTTCGCAAACAATATCATGTTGTGGTTCTCCATAAAAAATTAAGTTTCTTTCAGTAATATTTTAATGATTTTTTAAAAAATACATCTCCATAATTTGGCATGCCTTTCCAAAATATAAAACTCCACAAGGATATGTTTCTCCTTATGTTGAAAAAGTGCAGCTATCAAGTTCATCATCAAACCATGAGCATAGATATTTCCAATGTATTATTAAAAATGACAAATATCAACTGAAACCAAGAATTAAACCAAGTGCTGAAAAGAAATGCAATGTCCGATTTCCTACCTCTAAGGTTATCACGCAAGGATAAAAAATGAAACTGGCAATTAAATTATTATGTGTTAAGTTTTTCTGTTGGAGCAGGTGGTTCACTACCTTAGCATTTACCAAAAAAAAATATGTTGGCTCAACATATTGTTCTTTTCCTATTAAGTGTCACCACTTTGTATATTATTGTATTCCTGTTTTCAAAGCACATATGATTGTTAAACAAACCTCATAGAAAGAGGGTGCGCGCGCGCACGCAAGGATAAAAAATTAAATTGGGAATTAAGTTATTATGTTTTTATCTTTTAAGTTTGAGCTTGAGGAAGCTTTTGTTTGTTGGTTTTTTTTTATAAGGGGTGTATATATGTATAGATATATACATGTTTTGGTTGCAATAGAAAAGAAAGAATGTGTGTATTGTGGTAGGACCATGCCTCTTTTTATTTTGTACATTTTTAATGTGGTGGGAAACTAACTGTAAGGCTAACTGATTGTCCATATTTTTTATTGTCCAAGTTATTTTCGTTGTCATTTTTTATCATTGAGGAGCATCCTTTCTATTGTTCATAGAACCATATATTATAGGAGCAACGTTCCTTTTTAGCATGTTATTAGGTTCAATCATAAAGAGACATGATGGGAACAGATAGTTGTTGTGGGATTGCCATCCTGAGTGAGTTTAATGGGATGATATGACTATTGCTAACAGTCAAACTTTTAAAGAATTGTTATGAGAATTGAAGGAGAAAGGGTGTTTGATAAATAATGTTGTTCGAGAATTGCTCAGGCCAAAAATACTTAAAATAGCGTTGCCTTTCATCTTGATTTATCAATGGATGCAGGCTACTGCATATTTAAGCTAAGACAAAACTTATGAGGTTTTTGTCGTTTTTGTCGATGTTTGTCGATTTTTGTTATGATCATTGCGTCTAACATTTTCTCATTTTTAATTTTTTTGTCAATGGTGTTTTCTATCAATAACATCAAGAAATACATCTTCCATGCATCCCTCTGTGCTCAGGTTTGTCGCGCCTGGGTGCCGAAACTAAACGATGAAACAAGCAGTTTCAATTGCTTGCTTGTTGTCAGGTCAGATAAGCTTGTTGTCAGGTCAGATAATTCTTTATCATGATTTTTGTCACGTAACATTTATAAGGAAATAATTTTCAATTGCTTGTTTGTTGTCAGGTCAGATAATTTTCAATTGCTTGTTTGTTGTCCACCTCTTTTCTTTTCTTTTCTTTTTTTTGTAATTTTCCTTGCAATCTAACATTTGATTTGCTTTTTTCCTAAGGAAATCCTAACCTCATTGGCACTGTTGTCCCTATGGTATTTTAATCTAGAGATTTCTGAGCTTCTCCCATATAAGCATCAATGCACTGTCTACTCTTCACTCTGATCCTTTACATTGTTTTTTGCCATTTATTCTTTGCCTTGTAACACTTATTTCTCAGCTTTGGCCAAATGCCGCTTCAAATTCAGCGGCTCCCGCCTTTCGCAAACGCTATTAGATCAATTAAAGAATAAATTAATGAAAATAGAAAGATAATCAAGGAAGTTCTTTGCATGGATCCATATTATCACAAGGTACATTAAAAAACAATGTCGTTGGTTTTTTTATTTTATGCTATTGATCCTTTCTTTCTACTTTTGTTTCTTTTTGCATTGCGTAGCATGACCGTCTCATATGCTTTTTAAATGTGCAGAATGACCGATTCACTTACAGAGCTTCAATAGCTGACTTGACCTTTATAGAGGGTGGTGGTACGATAGTTGTCCCCAGAGCACAAAATCATTATCTGGCGAAGGAAAAGATCGGAGATGTATTGAGCATCCTGCAGTGACACCAACACCAACACCATGGTAAAAAAAAAATAGAAAGTTAAAAATAGAAGCAACAAAAGTAACCATGATCAATTTGCGAAAACCAAGTCAAACGGACTCTTGGGCATGCTAATTTTTAAAGTATCATGCCAAACTCTTTTTTTTTCCTTATAAAAAAAGATTTTTTTTTTTATGAACATAGAAAAGATGCTACAACTCAGGACTCCTCCAAAATAAAAATACCCGGTGTCATTGAGCTGTCATGTTAATGTTAAAGTAATTGTATTAAAAGTAATGTTTTTTATTTGAAAATGTATTAAAATAATATTTTTTTTATTTTTTAAATTTATTTTTGATATACGTACATCAAAACAATTCAAAAACATTAAAAATATAATTTTAAACAAATAATATTTTAACCACAATTCTAAAAAAAAAAGCAATCAATCAACCAAACCCATTTCCACAGGTACACACGGCCTCTTTAAGCACAGTGTAAAATTGAAATGTTGCGTTTGGGGAAAACTGAATACTGCACCGACCACCTTATTTATTAGTCGTTGAGGAAGAAGCTGCTTGTGTACAATCCTTTAAACAAATCAATGAAACTCCCTTTGGCTGTCCAAAACGTGGCCTCAAAGAAAGGAAGATGACATTCGTCCAAAGAGAAGGTAGAAAGGACAGAAACCACCGGCTGCATATGGCATTTTCTGGTCCAAAACAATATTTTTTTGAAATTTCACCATGATGATGTTCTTATGGAACCCCATCTGTTCTTCCACAACTGCATTAATATCAGAATATGCAACCCAGCTAAAAACACAGCAATTCTCCCTCATTATAAGTTGATTTTCTCATGTTAGTTGTGTTCAAGTTAAGAATTTTCTTAAACAGATATTGAGTTCGTATGACTGCAAATCATAAGAAGCAAGGTCAAAAGAAAAGACAATAATGATGGGCAATAAAGTTGCAGAAATGAAGTACGGTCCATATGTACAGGTCAAAAAAGGTTCAACTCATTCTGTTGTATTTATTAGTTCCTTCCAGGAACCGACAGTGCTAGGTTGACTATCGTACAAGATAAACTGTCACGTCAAAAAAATAAACTAACAAGCTCATCCTAGAATTTCGTAGGGGTAAACAAGGCACGCTTATCAACGTATCTTCTTGCTAAAACTGTGGTCCTTCAACCACCAAAACAGAGAAAAGAATGTTCTTACGTGGTTGATGATAGGAACATGACCATCCGGCTTCTTTGAGCGAAATTGTTGAGGGGACCTGCTACATTGATTGTTTGACATTGTACACTTGCTTTATGTATGCACCAAGGTTAGTGATTCCAAACATAAATGTGAATTTTACTTGTTGAAAGAATCTCAATGTGTCATATAATATATATCGCATGGCAGCCTCTGAATGACTGTCATTATTCTAATGGTCTGAGGTTTCTGCAAACTGCACCAACTCAATTTCCATTGCAAGTAATCCTCTCCGATAGTTCTAAGCTGAGCCCATTAGAAGGACTTGTACCGCAACGAGAAACAAGATAAATGATAAATGATACATATGCAACCGTGCCACTTCCGATCAGAAAGCCAAAGAGCAAGCCCTTAACTTCAGATATAAAGAAATCAATCAAAAGATACCCATTGATCAGGATAACCAGGACAGCAATAGTCCACGCCAGTCTCTACAATATAAATGAGCAGAACATTAGATACAGAAAAAACGATGCAAAAGTTTATATCAATTGGGAATCATCTTTTATATAGAAGATGATTGATCTCATTTATACTCATTTTCAGACACAAAATAAAAATTTGCTGAAAGCACATAGGTGCTAGTAAACAATTGAAAGGTCGTTTGCAGCTTGAGAAGATTATAAGAAGTCTTAAACTACATGAAATGATAGATTTGTCATGGTCGGCAATCTAAATGCTAGAACTACATAGCAGATAGAGGAGAAAATATGAAAAATTGGTTTCTTAATTTATGAAGTTAATGCATGGTCTCTAGACTAACAGAACTTCTTGCTGATTTGTTTTTCTATTTACATAGAGGGACTTTGCATTTTGTGCAACTGGAAGCCCTTGGCAATATATTCCGCAAATCAAACTGCAGATGCAATACTATAA
>Ga0307515_10011959_pt1 | contig 16392 bp, 18 predicted proteins | sample 17_EM_MG_FD_194513 | JGI IMG/M metagenome (GOLD analysis project Ga0307515, IMG submission 194513) | Populus trichocarpa ectomycorrhiza microbial communities from riparian zone in the Pacific Northwest, United States - 17_EM | ecosystem: Host-associated > Plants > Roots > Unclassified | place...
TAGTAGTAGTAGTAGTAGTAGTAGTAGTAGTAGTAGTAGTAGTAGTAGTAGTAGTAGTAGTAGTAGTAGTAGTAGTAGTAGTAGTAGTAGTAGTAGTAGTAGTAGTAGTAGTAGTAGTAGTAGTAGTGGTAGTGGTGGTGGTGGTGGTAGTAGTAGTAGTAGTGGTAGTAGTAGCGGCGGTAATAGTAAAGCTATATAAAAAGAAGAGCCTATAGCGCTTACTTAGGCGGATATATATCTACTAGATCCTATAATAAATAGAGCTAAAGGAGCCGCTTCTATAGGCGGATATAAGGGGTTAGTAAACCGGCCCTAAGGCTATACTATTACTGCTATTACCGCCACTACTACAGTTAAAGCGGCTTTTAGTTAAAATATAAAGCCTTTAGACGTTAGTAATTAAAGCTATAAAAATTAGGTCTACTAAAAACTTATTTAAATAATTTAATAAGCCTTTAACCTTATTAGCTATCTATTTATTTTTAGTATATAATATTACGAACCTTATATTAGCGGTAGTCGTACTACTAAGAAAAGATATAAATGGGTTAGTAAAATAGTATAAGAGGCGCTAGAACCGATTAAACTATAGGATAAATAGTAGCTAAGTTATATAGCTAGGAATATTAATAGCTTCTTAGCCGCTAATAGAAGTTTTATGTCCTTTAAGTCGCTATATAGTTATAACTACTTAAGAAGCTTCCTAAACACCTTAGGCCTTATATAAGTTATATTTATAAGTTGTTACTTATAGCTATAGAGCAACTGCGCCGTCCACCTCGTTCCTTGCTATGTATTAGTATACTAAGTATAAACGCCCCCTGGAAACAAGCCCATCGTGATTATGAAGGTTAAGATAATAATATTATATACGGCTTGTAAATGCGACAGCAGCATTATGGTTGGGGTGTGTGGAGTCGCCATATTATGAAAAGTCGTCACTTAGGCGTGTATATGAGAGCTCTAGATTAAAACGGAATATATAACGGGAGCTTAAAGCTACATATTAAAACGGTGCCAAGAACCTTATTATAACTACTGTATATAGTATAGCTTGCAAATTTGACGCGCTTACCGATATGGAGGAGCTCCATATTCAAACGGCGTCAGATCTACCGAACAACACCCTCATTTTCACATTTGAGCTCCGGTTCCGTTACAATATGGAGCCTCCATATTCGTAACGGAGGTGCAACCGAACGACCCCTAAGAATTTGAAGTTTTAAAATTTCGGTTTTCGGCTGGTTGGCGGTTTGGTGCGTATGGCCCACCATAGTTATGCCCGAACCGATAACTACACCGCCCCCCCTCCTCGTTTCCTTCCACAGAAGTTGTAAGAGATACGAAAGAATAATCGTGGCGCAACCACAGTAAAGATCATTTCGTGGGAGTGAAATACATATGCCAATATTTGCAGTCAACTTGTACATTATCAATCCCAAATTCATCAAAATCAGTTACATTCTGGACTTTCCCGGGCCTTCTCTACTCACATCCCAACTCCACACATCATCTTTGGATACTGCAACTTTGGCAAACTCCAGAACAAAAACCCCCAAGTCCACGCATACCCCACAGCCCTCTCCAGCCCTGGCAACCCCCTCAAAACCTTCTTTCCTAAAACCGCCTTCGCCACCACCTTCACGACCTCCTCAACCTGAATCCCCGCAAAATTCGCACAAAACCACCACAAATCCTGCCACCACCCGCACCTGAAACCAATACGCCACGTCACAACCGCATGCGCCATGCCCGAGAGGAAGAAAATCAAAAAAGCAACCAGGAGTCTGCCTGGAGTACTGCGTGGATCGATTCGAAAAAGCTTTAGTGTCAGTAGGGAGGAATAGGAGAGGTATGTTCTGGCAACGAGGCGATGCCAGAATCGAGACCAGAAGGCGCGGAGACTGTATGTGGTGGATAGGGAGCCGAAGAGAGGGGGCCAGTCAGTGGGAGAGTCGAGCCGGAGGAGGGAGACGAAAGTGATGGAGAAGATGGCGTGGAAGAGGTTGTTGAGGAGGTATGTTGAGAGGACGAAGTCGATGACGATGAAGATACGGAGGAGGGTTTCAGGCAATGTGATGTAAGGGATGCGGCGGATGTAGACTGTCAGGGTTGACAAAGGGGTGGAGTGGGGTAGTTGTTGGAGGAGATTGGTGAGGATGTATGGTGTGAAGCTTTTGTAGTAGAAGTGGCGGATGGTGTAGAGGGTTAGAGCGAGGATGAGCTGTTTGACGAGGAACTTGGAGTGGCTTTGACTCGACGTGGCCTTCGTGTGCGCAACAGCATCTGAAGATTTCTTTTCTGCCGCTGCTGTATCATCCTTGGTCTTTTTGACGTCCCGTTGGCTATCATCAACTATTCTCCTAGGATTGAATAACATCTTGTATGCTGCCGTCCAAGACAAGGAGACATGTTGTTCGACGCAAAGCACACACGTGATATGCAGCAGCCAGATGAACACAAATAATCCTATTGAGCTGGAAATGGATAGGTCCGATGTTAAGTCTGGGATTCTATTAAATGCGAGAACCCCAAGAGTCACCACCAGGATCAGCAGGAATGGACGATACGTTTGTTGAGATTGGAGTGCGACCAAACTGAGGAATGCAGAAGCAGAGAAGTAAGAAAGAGGTTGCCAGGCAGACATCTTGAAGGGATTGAAATGAATGAAATCTTGGACCATACAGCTCTAATGAGAGAATCAAAGTTAGGTACAAAACAAAGATTCAACGTCAGCTTGTGAACAGTGATTGCGAAGCGCCAGATTCTTGTCAGCTTAAATAAACTGAAACATTTTCTAGAAAACTCAAATTATCGAAAGAAAGCTAAGCATAAGCCACAAAGCTCAGGGGCACTTAACGTGTAAGCACAGTAGTTTTTTTTATCACACGTATGCAGTAGAATGGCTTATCACGCGGAACCGATTCTCAGGCAATGAGTACATACCGGGGAAAGGTAATTTCATCGGCCCAGTCAGATTTTGACCATCTAATTATATCAATGAAATGACCTCGACCTTCTGTGGTTAAAAATAAGAATGTTTGGCTACAAATAGACTATCGTATGATGGATATCAAAATATGTACACGATGATAGAGTAGAGCCTATTGATCCTTATAAGATCAATAACATTTCTACGCAATAGAGTTTCCATTTTCCAAATTCATCTAGAAATTTGCAAGATCTTTATTACTTACCTTCACTTATCTACCCTGCTTTAATAGTCAGAGCCAATCATATTCTTTCTCCTCCAAAAGCCGCAATCTCCTCACATATCCATCATGAAGACAGCAGCGATTGTCTTGTCCGCGACCGCAGCCCTGGTCTCTCTGATCCAGCCTTGCCCAGCACCCGTCCTTCCATTTGCAGTTGCCATTGGAGGTGCTGCTGTCGCTGGTCTTTCCGCAGCCACCGCTGCCGACATCATCAATAACAACGGCGGAGTTTCAAAACGTGATGGTGGTTTAGACAACTGTCTCCTCGACATCACCATAAACAATATAAACAATAGTAGCTCCTACATCCAAGTGGGTGCCAGCCAGGAACTCACTATGGTGTACAACGTTCCCGCCTCATGCATGGCCGAGCTCGACAGCTGGAACGCACGTCCGAATATCGGGGCCCTGAACTCGATTTATGGTGAGGTTAAGAAGGTGGATGGCTCAACCGTCAGCATCTACAAGGCGCCTGCTATTGCGACCGTGGGTGTGGGATACATGGGGATTAGCGTTTGGGGCCAGACGGCGGCGTTGCCTCCCACCGCTTCTTAAGCCATGATGATGCGTCGCACGGTGCAGTTCTAGAGCTGTGCGTGTAAGCAAATGACTATTGGACAATTACTGTTGGAGGAAGGAGGGAAAGTACATGTTGGGTGCTTCAAGAGGAGGCGGGTTGGATGCTTTGCGTTATTCCGCGCCTTGTGCATTTGTTCGGAAGTCTATTTGTTCAAGGGGGGGCAGTGTGGAGAAATTTGCTTTCACCAGTCACTCATTCATTGTTGGCAGGATGTCTTCTTTCGTTTACAGTAACTGCGGTATAATTGATGAACGTTTTTAAGACAGTACGGAGCCAGACACAATTTCCACTGTGCCCGCTCACAACCAGTTCATGCGAGTGGCTTACCAAAAGTCACGTGTGCTTACGCCCACTGAAGTCTTGCTTGGTTACTATTATGATACGGTTGTGGCCATGCTCACTGTGGCAGACCAGTTTCGATTTCCTTGGCCAGCTCATTAATATTTTTTCTTTGATCTCATTCGGGATGGGACAAGTGCATGACCCATACAACCAGGTGTCTTTACCCTTACACATTTTGTAAGTGTTGACATTACGCTACACGAAAGATTATCCTAGCTCGGCGGAGTTCGACAGCATGTGGTCGTGGTCCAAATTGTGATGACTGCCCTACTCGGTATGGCAAATGATTTTGGTCTAGCTAGGGCGACCAAAGCCATGCGGTATTACTGTTGCTGGTGTCAGCATGCCTTGCGGCCGCAGGTCTTCCAATCGGGCGCGTCACTCTCAGCCTGGCGCGCACTGCTCTCGCTTTCCAGTACCACGCGAGTACACTGTGGCTCAAACACCATTGCATATCTTCCACATTACCTTCATTTGAAATGTTGCTCTGTGTTATGTCCCGAACAGACCACCAGAACTTCTCTGCTCGCTCTACGGCATCTTCTGACTCGTTCCTTGCAGCATTTTCCCTGGGTGGCACCCAACCTTCGACATGGCTGCCAGACGGTTTGCACTGCAAGTCATGCCCTACTGCCTTATTGTCTCTTCGGTTTTCATGCTATGGGAGTCTCTACGTATCATCACCGGATCTCGTTCGCCATTAGTCGTCGTTATATCGGCATCAATGGAACCGACGTTCAACCGAGGCGACATCCTCTTCGTTTGGAACAGAGATGAGAAAATCGAAGTAGGTGATATCGCAGTGTGTTGGTTTGAAGGCAGAAATCTCCCCATGGTCCACCGGGTTATCAAGAGCGTGACTATCGGTGAAAGGTAACAACAGACGACTTAGCTCAAATGATGACATCTGCTAAGACCTGCACTGCTGACAAGCAATTCACTTATAGGCCTGAGCTAAGCTTCCAGCCACAACATCAGCTTCTGCTGACAAAGGGCGACAATAACAACCGGGATGATACAGAGCTGTATCCACCAGGTCGACCCTACTTGAACCGTACTGACGTGATCGGAACGGTGCGGGGCTACGTGCCTTTTGTTGGGTGGATTACAATCCTTCTCAGAGAGAATTCATGGGTCAAGAGCGTGATGTGGATCTGTTTGGGTCTGGTACTGGTCTTTCAATAGCTTTGATCATTTGCAGTGGCGGTAGTGCCATTCTGATCTCACCATGTATGATTTTTTGTTAGTTCCGCCTTAAGCAGGGGTTAATTCGCTAGCTTTTTACTCTTTCCCTCCTGTTTCTCAACACCCTAACTTTAATATCATCTGCTACGCCTTCTACGCTTACGCGGCGCCAAAACAACCCAAATCTTACCCGCGATTAGTGTATTTAGATTTTTACTCTTTGCTTAATTGGCTAGACTTACAGGGCTATCGCGAGCGGTCTTGGGACAACATAACGCTAAGTTCAAAGTGGTAAAGGGCAATTTTTCATTACTTTACATGGCTAGCGTAGTCCCCCCTGCCTAGGGCGGAACCAACAATATATTATGCAGATACCACAGTAATTGTTGTGGCGTCAGGAGCACGACGAACTCTGACCGCATCGCTCTGCCGAGCTCCGGTTACAAGTCCGTATCGTACCATTCGTTCAAGCAACACATTCCAGTATCAATCTGACTGTGTTACAGCACCGGTTGACTTAGTAGGCAATGCTTACGGATTGGTCATAGCAGGCTGGTCTGCCACTATTTCAAGCTTGCCTGCTATTTTTGTAGTGTTCCTGAATTTCCTGTGCCTCAGAGATGTGTTCCAGGCCTTCTTCGCATTTGGCCGTCATTTTCGGTGATCCAAGCGATTGCCACCACCAAGTATTTGGAAGCATCTCTTTCTATCAGTCTACCCCGTTGAAACTCTTATTCACCGAATCGCCGTTAAAGCACTGCAATTTAATGATATATTTCTTATTTGGGGTATAGCTCTGCGATCTATTCATCCCATAGTTTCCGTGACGTCTAACCATCTCAACGGTACAGATACCCCATTCTTTCCTGCAAATTCGTTATCGCAGTGACATATACGATATCTCTATTGCAGTGGAAATTCCTTAGATGATTGGCTATTCTGCGCTATCGCATGAGAGACCCGGCGAACCAGTCACTAATAGCTCTACATCCGGATACGCATAGGCCGCGATATGGGTTTACAAAACGGAGTCCCGAATGGGGTTCATAATAACGTTAAGCGCAATCATATCGGTAGTACACCTGTCCCCAATGAGCCAATTGCCGTGGTCGGTATGGCCTTGAGGCTACCTGGGAGCATATATTCTCCAGAGGCACTCTGGGATTTTCTCATCGAGGGACGAGACGCTAGAGGCCCTATACCGCGAAATCGCTATCATGAAAATGCCTTCTACGATCTCTCGGCCAAGCCCGGGACCGCATCAGTGGATGCTGGATACTTTTTGGACCACGACCTCCGGGATTTCGATCCTACCGCATTTTCTATGGGGAAATCCGAAATAGAACATTTGGACCCTGTGCAGAGGCAGCTCCTGGAGATAGTACGAGAGTGTCTGGAGAATGCTGGGGAGACAACTTGGAGTGGTAAAAATATTGGTTGCTTTGTTGGGACATTTGGTGAAGACTGGCAAGATTTACGGAGGAAAGATACGCAAGATTTTGGGCCGTATCGAATGACAGGTTCGTCTGATTTTGCAGCAAGCAATCGAATCTCCTATGAGTATGATTTCAGAGGGCCTAGGTGTGTCGGAAATGGACATTTCGGTTTTGCTACTCATTTAGCTAACAAGACTTCAGTGTCACATTTCGAACCGCCTGCTCAGCCTCCCTAGTGGCCCTCCATTCTGCTTGTCAAGCCCTCCAACAAGGCGATTGTTCTTCGGCGGTTGTAGCAGCGGCAAACTTAATATTATCACCAACAAACACGACTGGCTTGGCCGAGGTCGGCGCTCTATCCCCGGATGCATCGTGCAAAACGTTCGATGCGAGCGCAAACGGGTATGCAAGAGCGGAAGCAGTGAACTCTCTGTACATAAAGAAGCTGAGCGATGCTGTTGTTGACGGAGATACAATTCGGGCCGTAATTGGGTCGACATCCTCGAACTCAGATGGGAGGAGCTCCTCTTTCTCGAATCCCAATGGTGACGCTCATGAGGCGTTGATACGGCACGCTTATCGATCAGCCGGCTTGGATCCATCTGATACAGGATTTGTGGAGCTTCACGGGACGGGAACCTTCGTGGGTGATCCTATCGAGGCGGGAGCTGTTGCGAAAGTATTTGGCCAGCATGGTGTCCATATTGGATCAGTGAAACCCAACGTTGGTCATTCTGAAGGCGCCTCTGGTATCACGAGCATCATCAAAGCCATTCTTGCTCTAGAGCACAAAATGATTCCTCCCAATATAAAGTTCCACAGGCCAAATCCGAAGATCCCGTTCGAGGAAGCGAAGCTTACTGTCCCAACAACTGCGGTGCGTTGGCCAGCGAACAGGCGAGAAAGAATAAGTGTTAACTCTTTCGGACTCGGCGGGACAAACGCGCATGTTATCCTCGAATCGACAAGCTCGTTTGGGGTCCGGAGTGGGCAGTCTTTGCGGCCCGGCTCTGACGTGCGGCAGACATCTCCAAGCCTATTAGTTTTCTCTGCTCACCACCCAGAGTCTCTCCAACAAATGATGCAGAACTACGACACGTACTTAAGAGCAGAACCACGCAACGTGGCAGATTTATCTTTTACATTAGGTACGCGCAGAGAGCACCTCCAACATCGAGCTTTCTGTGTTGGTGATGGAAAGGGGATATTATCGGCGTCCCAGCCTATCAACTCCTCTTCGACTCCTCAGATCGTGTTTGTGTTCACAGGTCAGGGAGCCCAATACGCAGGAATGGGCATGACCCTTTGCGAAAACTTCCCTAGCTTTGATGAAGACCTTCGAAAATTCGACGAAGAGTTGGCTAGACTTCCTCAACCACCTACATGGTCAATCAGAGGTACGTGCGAATCTCGACATCGTTTCTCCAGGGGGTACTGATTTGGTTGTTATACAGAGTATATCTTGCACCCTCTGAATGAAGACTCCTTCCTGAAAGGTGTCATTTCCCAACCTCTTTGCATCGCTCTTCAAATCGCGATGGTCAACTTACTCCGACGATGGGGTGTCGAACCGGACGTCGTCCTCGGACATTCTAGTGGCGAGATTGCAGCTGCATATGCAAGTGGCGCCCTCTCGATGAGGGATGCAATCCAATTATCTTATCGACGAGGCCAAAGCTTACCTGACAGTTCTCGTGGTGGTGGGATGGTAGTGGTTGGACTGGGCAGAGCTGAAGTTATGCCATATCTTCGAAATGGTGTAACTATTGGCTGCGAGAATAGCCCGAGCAATGTGACCTTGTCAGGTGACGAGAAGACGCTCGAGCAAATAGTTGCAGATATTAAGTTTGATAAGCCGGAGACTTTTATCCGTACCTTGAAGGTTGATATGGCTTATCATTCGCGTAAGTCCACATACACCTAGTCAAAGGCTATTCAGATCCAAGACTGACTTGTACTAGACCATATGGAAGAGATTGCAGATGTCTACGCACAATCATTAAGTGACTTACGATGCAACGCTCCTCAAGTCCCCTTTTACTCCACGACCTTTGGTAGATGGCTGACTAATAATGACGTTCTTGACGTTTCATACTGGAAAGCAAATCTAACACTTCCAGTTTTGTTCAACACAGCCGTTCGCGGAATCCTTGAAGAGTCATCGCAGCGGAAAGTGTTTCTTGAAATTGGACCGCATGCAGCTCTTCGTGGTCCATTACGTCAATGCTTTCGGGCATCTTCAGCGGGAAAGCATGCATCATACATTCCAACCCTCATTCGGGATGCTGATTCTCATGAGAGCCTATTGAACACGGTTGGTAGTCTGTTCTGTAATGGTGCCGACATTGACTTCAGTGCTGTGATGCCGAGCGGAAATGTTTTGACGGACCTCCCGACTTATCCATGGCATTATGAGCGCTATTGGAAAGAGAGTCGCGTATCTAAGTCCTGGCGGTTCCGCAAGTTTCAACGTCATGATCTCCTGGGATCACCAATTCTGGAAAATAATGAGCTGGAGCCTGCCTGGCGGAACATCCTCCGACTTAGCGATGTGCCATGGATCTGTGACCATCAGGTTGGATCCAACATTGTATTCCCTGGAGCAGGCTATGTTACCATTGCCGGGGAAGCTATTCGCCAAATTGTCGGCGCAGAGAGTTATACTGTCAGGAATGTCACGATACTGGCAGCCATGATTTTGCGCGAAGGCCAACCAACGGAGATCATGACCAGCCTTAAACCACACCTATTAACGGGTGCTCAAGTTTCGGCGTGGTATGACTTCACGGTGTCCTCTTCCAACAACGATGCATGGACAACTCATTGCCGTGGCCAGGTTCGAGGAGATGCTGAACGATTGAATAACACAGCCGAAACCGCCATATATGTCAGAAAAGTGTCATCGCAGCGGTGGTACCAGTCATTGAGAAAAGTCGGCTTCAAATACGGACCCTCCTTTTCGAGACTCGAGCAGATATCAGCCGCCGTGGATCGGCCAACTGCTGCCGCAACGATTCCTTTGGATCGCACTATACCCGGAAGTGGGTATGCCGTTCATCCTGCTGCTCTCGATATGGCTTTTCAGGCGTTCTGTGTAGCAGATTGCAAAGGCAAAACACGAGATGTAACAGGGATATATGTGCCCACGTATATCAAAGAGCTCAGCGTACGGCCTGCCAAATCTGATGTTTTGATTAAGGTAGACGTTGATCCGACGAAGAGGATTTGTGGCTCAGTTGTGGGTGTGGCGGATGGTGACATCGTCATTCGAGGCGAAGGTCTTCAAATGTCCCCTTTGGAGGACGGCAATGACAACCCACAAGACGATTTGGAATCCGGAGCACAGCTAGAATGGATGCCTCATATACGATATCTGGACATGAGCACACTGTTCCAACCAACACGAGATGTGTCTCATATTCAGAAGCTGATAGAGCAAATCACACTTTTGGCCATTGCCGAAAGTGCCCAAACTCTGTCCTTGATAACCGGCAAGCGGCCACATCTTGAACAATACCGCCATTGGATTCTCTCTATGGCCCAGTCGATGAAGAAATATGCGCATCCAGTGTGGTCCGATTTTGAGGACTGTCTCCTGCCATCAGAGCAACGATTGAAGAAAATAGGTTCACATCTGGAATCAATCAAAAGCGAGGATGATTTGGGCTTGGCCAGTGGTGCTGCTACAGCTGTTTTTCGCATTTTCCAGCACCTGCCCGACATCATCGAGGATAAGGTGTCTCCACTTGAGATCCTGCTCGAGGACAACATCCTCTCACAATACTATGATTTTGGTGAGCTCTTTGACTACGGTCCCTTCCTTAAGCATCTGGTGCACGAAAAACCTAATCTCAACATTCTTGAGATTGGTGGGGGAACGGGAAGTACCACGTCACGACTTCTACCATATCTCTATTCCTCCACTGGTGAACGTATGTTCTCAACCTACGCCTTCACAGATATCTCCGAGGGATTTCTCTCTCGCGCCAAAACGAAGTTCCAACAACATCCTGCCATCAATTATATGACTTTTGACATCACAAAGGGTCCCTCTGACCAGGGCATACCGTTAGAGTTCTATGATCTTATCATAGCGAACAATGTGGTTCACTCAACACCATCCTTACACCAGACGTTGAAAAACATCAGCAAAGTGGTACACCCTCGTGGCTTTCTTGTCCTGCAGGAACTCTGCTCCGAAGCCTTTTTCACCTCTTTTGTGATGGGAGGCCTCGAGGGATGGTGGCTGGGAGAGGCAGATAATCGCGCTTCAAAGCCATATGTCAGCCCTGAGAGATGGGATTGCGAATTGAAGCAAGCTGGATTTTCCGGTACCGATGTCACTGTGTACGATCATCCTGCCCCGTTCGCTATCAATGCTTTGATGGTGGCAGCGCCAACTTGCCACGAGAAGTCCGACGTGGACAGAGTGACACTTCTTGTCCAATCAAAGGAATCAACCCTCGTCCAACAGATTGCGAACACCCTTTCCGAGGAGGGCATCGCAATAGATTTCTGTTATCTGAACCAATCTCCACGCCATGAGCAACTCGTTATTTCTCTTTTGGATGTGGATAATCCCTTCCTCTTCGACATCTCCGAAGCAAATTTCGTGAAGTTTACCCATCTGCTCACGCGTCTAAACTCACAAAGCCTGCTGTGGCTTACCAGAACCTCTCAATTGCACTCCGAAGAACCTCGTCACTCTTTAATCTTAGGCATGGCCCGAAACGCTAGGCTCGAACTGGGGCTCGATTTTGCCACCCTCGAAGTCAACACATTAGATTCAACAAACTTCAACGCCCTACCATCCTTTGTCCGGAAATATAGACAGAGTGCAACTGGCTCTGACACCCTTGATTACGACTATGCTCTCATAAACGGCGTTGTACAGATTGGCCGATATCATTGGTATTCGATCAACTCAGCATTGTCGTATCCTTCGAGTTCCGTATTCTCAAGGAAGTTAACCATTGCAAAGAAAGGCCTCTTGCAAACGCTAAGGTGGGAGCCACAGCAGCAAGAAGACCTGGCTGAAGATAGCGTCGTAGTCGACATTGCAGCTGTTGGAATGAATTTCAGGGTAAGATTGTCCAGTCCAACTTTGTTGATGAAGCCGTGCTGATTGATAAGGACGTTATGGTTGCTATGGGCGTGATCGCAGCCGGAGAACTAGGTATCGAGGCAGCGGGCACTGTACTTCAAGTTGGCACAGCTGTCAACGATCTCAAAGTTGGCGATCGAGTGGTAGTAACGCGCAGCGGCTGCTTTGCAACCCGAACGACTGTTCCAAGAGCTAATTGTGTTCGGATATCGGATTCTCTTGGCTTTGGAGAGGCGGCCACTATGTACGGCGTGTATTGCACTTCTGTCCTGTCACTCATGAATATTGCAAAGATTGAGAAGGGAAACGTATGTTCTTTAACCATACGCTGCCTTAGAGCATATGCACTGACAAGCCCCTCCACAGACTGTCCTTATCCACTCTGCCTGTGGTGGCATAGGTCTTTCAGCAATTCAGATCTGCCAAATGGTTGGCGCTGAGGTAGGTTCATCCACACGCTTCCACCTCATTACCACTCTCGTGCTAACCATGGAACCCGGACAACAGATATTCGCAACTGTCGGCAGCGATGAAAAAGTACGGTACCTGCAGGAAACTTACAACATTCCATCCGATCACATCCTTAACTCTCACAATGTGTCTTTCAGAGATGCCTTGATGACCAAAACCAACAAAAGAGGGGTAGATGTCGTCCTGAACTCTCTATCTGGAGAATTGCTCCATGCATCCTGGGACTGTGTCGCAGATTTCGGGGTCATGGCTGAACTTGGCAAGAGAGACATTCAAGAGAGAGGGAAACTCGATATGAGCAACTTCAGCCGTAATAGAGGGTATTATGCTGTTGATTATGAGCAGATACTTACGGAGAATCCGGTGTTGAATATGAGGTACGCAATGCTCATCCACCTTCTATGCTTATTGATACCAAAGTGGCTAATTGTGCATTTCATTCCAGCCTGATGAACAGAGTCACCCAACTCTACTCCGAAGGGAAAATATCACCAGTAACCCCACTGAAAGTCTTCACCGCCCAAAATGTCGAAGAAGCGTTCCGCTACTTCCAAAAAGGCCAACACATTGGTAAGATCGTCGTCAGCATGCCCAACGATACTACCACTCTAGCTACAGCCACATCAATTAATCGGAATTCCGTTTCTTTCAACCCTGATGCCGCTTACCTGTTAGTGGGTGGTCTCGGTGGTCTCGGTAGAGCGGTTTCGATATGGATGGCGGAACGAGGAGCTAGACATCTGGTTTATCTTTCTCGATCTGGTGATGATAAATCCGGGAAGTTGGCTGATTTCTTCAATGAGTTGGCTGCGTTTGGATGTGGCTATCGGGTGTTTCGCGGGAGTGTTGCTAATCAAGAGGATGTGGAGCGGGTTGTCAGGGATGCAAAGAAGCCGATCCGTGGTGTGATGCAGATGGCTATGGAGTTGAAGGTAAATATTGCGCATCTGCCGTCCTCCACATTTCGCGATAAGTTTCTGATAACCCTTCTTTTAGGACTGCAACCTAAACGATATGAGCTTCGAGGAGTGGAAAGCTGCTACGACCCCAAAGATCCACGGAACATGGAACCTCCACAACGCTCTTCTATCACAGCCCGAGGCTTTGGATTTCTTCGTCCTCTTCTCCTCCCAAAACGGCCTCTACGGCTGGTATGGCCAATCCAACTACGTGGCCGGAAATGCCTTCCAAGACGCTTTTGTCTCATACCGACGTCGCCAAGGTCTCGCGGCATCGGTTCTGAATATCGGGCCAGTTGATGAGATAGGGTTCGTTGCTGAAGCGAATCCGAGTGTGGCGGGGAGGATGAGGTCAACTTTCCGTTACTTTTTGCCTGAGAAAGAATTGCTTGATGCGGTGGAGTTGGCTGTTGTGCGATCACAGGCTTGGAACTTTGACGGCGAGGGATCAACGAATCCAAGTCAGATCATCCCAGGATTCCGACCACACACTCCCTCCCTAGTGAACGGAGCATCAGATAACAGCAACAATAACCTCCCCTGGCAACGAGACTCCCGGTTCTTGGTGTATCGGAACATCGAATCCTCCACCGCCCCTTTCCCTTCGTCATCTTCAACCACATCATCCGAATCCATCCTCGCGACCTTCATAGCCTCGTGTGCCAGAGACCATTCTGTCATATACAGCAATAATAATAGCCTCGACATCCTAACCCAAGCAATCTCCTCGAAGATTCGATCATTTCTCCTCCTCAACGAAGACGACACCGCTCTCGACGTTTCTGATATCTCATCTCTTTCCTTGGCCCAATTAGGCGTCGACTCCCTTGTTGCAATTGAACTACGAAACTGGTGGAGGCAGAGATTAGGTTGTGACATAAGCGTGCTGGAGATTTTGGATGCGAGTACTATTGGGCGGTTAGGGTTAGTGGCGTTGGAGGGTTTGAGAGGGCGGTTTCCACTACAAAATGGGACTTCGCAGTGAGTGGGTGGTTGGGGAATGGGTGAGGAGGAGGGGCAAGTGGATATAGTAGAGCAATTAGGAGTAGATGGAGTTGGGCGGACAGAATATTCCTATTTTGGGAAAACCAGGATAAGGAGTTTCTTGGGTGTCTCGCACGGAAGTTACATATGGTATCAACAGAATTTATTTGTAAGACTATCAGTTGGAGATGCTGTCTTAATAATGGCTCCTCTAATCGTCACAGTCCAATCTACAGATGTCGCTCTCGAAAGTTTTATCCACCCCGCTTGGTCAATGAAATTACGCTAAGCAGGGATACACTGTAAATCTAATCCATATTAGGTCTAGGTTCTTTTTTCTCGGGATTCTTTACTAAACTTTAGCGCTGAATTTATTATTGATTCTTGTTTAATGTCTGATGTCGGTCCCTTAAGGGTCCATGCAGACCATTGCCTAGCTAAGGTGGACAAAAAACCTCCAGGAGAAACGTGAGAGGTGATAACCCAGTGCCAGAGGCCCCTTAACCACATCAACGGGAGGAAAAACACCTTTTGTTCTGCCACGCGGATCCCCGTACAGGTACAGGTCCCCCGTACGGGTGTCCCTACAGCCTTTCTGCTTCGTCGCCGCTTGAGCCTCTACAACCATATATTGAATGAAAATCCGTGCCGTGATTGTCTGCCTTGTTCCCACTTCTTGCTCCTTTGTGATCTCCCTAAAGTGTCTCTTGTAAATCCGCTGTGTGTACGTATGCGCGCCGCCTGCGGTCCAACTGCTTGCAGGATGCTCCAGTTCTGTGTGACCCTGCTCTACCGAAGGAGCAGCGGGACAGATGGTGTGTAATAGGTGTCTTATTTTAGGGCCCCAACCTAGGTTCCCTACCTCCTCTAGGTAGGATGTAGAGGAAGACGAAAGCCGCGTAAGGCTGTCCAGGCTGTCGGGCGGTAGTGTTGAGGGCGGGTGGAGGAGAGCCTTATTATAGGCCTCCCGCGTGCGAGTTGCATACGGTTTGGTTGCCGCGCAATAAAGGATGTAATTTTGTCGGAAGGGTGGTGCCGGAACTTTTAATTGCCGTAATTTGAAAATGACTTGGACGTGTAGGTAGTAGCTGCGGTGTTGTGAGGGTGACTAGTTCTCCTTGCCCCTATCTTACTATAGGGTACCGCAGCACCACCGCGTACACGACGTCTCTGCGTTAGCTCCAGCAGGTCAACGACTCGATCCAAATGGAACATCGATGATTTCCTGCTGGGTTCCCGGGCTCCACCGCGTGGAGGTGCAGAGGCCGATTTTCAAGGAGCCCTAGCGCTGAATTTAGGGGCGAATTTAAAGTCAATGGCCCTGAAACATAACTGGAGTTTTAGGGATGGAGCCCCCGGAACTAACGTGCCACCCAGTCCTCATCAATGCGAACTGTGTATTGTACGCCGCTTGAAAGACGTCCTGATGCTTGTGTAATGGCATCGACAATTCTCTTTGTTGCCAGGTCAAGGTCTTCGATGCGATCTAACTGCTCCAGCATCACCTGGTGGACCTGCTCCCTATAGAGCACACTGTTATCAGCGTAGCCAATCTCTAGGAACCCTAATACTCACCTTAGATCCACAGTAATGTGCAAGTGCAGCTCCTGCTTAAATCTTGCCAGTCTCCTCCTTGCTCCATACACTTTGTAGGGAGCCTACTTGGTTTGAGTTGAAATGAAACTTGGCAATCAATTCAATCAACGGTTGAAAGTGGTTGATTGATTGGCAACCCTGGGTATCGCAAGGGCCTTGTGATTAAATATTTATGGCTTGGCAGCGAACAAGCGAGTACGTGCTCACAGAATCTGCCGTAACAGACTCCTGAACAAGCCGCAGAAACGGTAGAAAACGGTGTCCGGGCTAGTTCCGTCACACTCAAGCTATATGGGGTCCCCGAACCGTTTTCTAGCCCTCTTTAACTGCTCCTTTCCTATCTTAAACGATTCTATCACTTTGTATACTCTATTACACCCAAATATACGTTATGTTATCTAGTTCCAGGGTTGCTAATCAAACATGCGGAACGTTGATCCCCCAACGTAAATTTTGACCCGAGTTTATAAGTAATAAGCCAATCAATTTTAGAGCTTTATTATATAGACTTTAATTAATA
>Ga0307515_10011960_pt1 | contig 16392 bp, 10 predicted proteins | sample 17_EM_MG_FD_194513 | JGI IMG/M metagenome (GOLD analysis project Ga0307515, IMG submission 194513) | Populus trichocarpa ectomycorrhiza microbial communities from riparian zone in the Pacific Northwest, United States - 17_EM | ecosystem: Host-associated > Plants > Roots > Unclassified | place...
CAACGCCCGCGACAGGTAGAGATAGGTGTTGGCGTCGAACCGCCGGACGAACGACTCGGCCTGATGCCGCAGATAGCTCTCGACCTCGAACTCCGGCTCGCCGATCGTGTAGCGGATGTCGTCGGCGAACTGCAGCCGCCGGCCGAACCGGTCGTCCAGCGCGGGCGCCGACAAGTACGTGATGTGGCCGACCATCCGCGCCACGCCCATGCCGGCGTCGGGCGTCCGGCCCGTGCCGTAGTAGTGGCCGCCCTGCCATGCGGGGTCGCGGGTGATCGCCTCGCGGGCGATCGCGTTCCAGGCCAGGCCCTGCGGGTGCAGGGCGTGCGTGGAGGCGATCACCACGACGGCGTCGACCTGGTCGGGGAACAGTACCGCCCACTGCAGCGCCTGCATCCCGCCGAGTGAACCGCCGGCCACGGCCGCGAGCCGCTCGACGCCGAGCTCATCCAGGAAGGCCCGCTCGCACCGCACCAGGTCGGCGACGGTGATCACCGGGAAGTCCGACCCGTACGGCTTGCCGGTGGCCGGGTCGAACGACGACGGGCCGGTCGTACCTCGGCAGCCGCCGAGCAGATTCGTGGAGATGACGAAGAAACGGTCGGTGTCGAACGCCTTGCCCGGCCCGATCATGCCGTCCCACCAGCCGAGCGCCTTGCCGGCCGCGCCGTCGCGGCGCTCGGCCGCGAACCCGTCGCGGGTACCCGCCGCTGCCGGTGTCGCTGAGAAGCCTGCCGCGTGGGCATCGCCGCTGAGCGCGTGACAGACCAGGATGGCGTTGTCGCGCTGCGGGGAGAGGCTGCCGTACGTCTCGTACGCCACGCGGACCGAGGAAAGCTCGCGTCCGCAGTCGAGCGGTAGCGGCGTCGGCAGATCGAGGAATCGGGTCTCGACGCTGCCGACCGAGCCGGCCGGGAGGGTCGAGGCTGCTGCCATGCGGGTGACTATAGCTAGGCCGAGTCTGCGCAGGCCAGTATATTGTCGAGATCCCCTATGGGGGCAATGGGGCTGTATCAATTTAGGGGGAATCGGGATATGACAACCGTCGACAATGGGGTCAACGTGCAGGCGCTGCTCGACGCGCGCGAGGTGCTCAAGGGTGCGCCGGAGGCGGCTCAGTTCACCTGGCGGGCGTCGGCCAAGTGGCAGAACGGCGTGCACAGCACCACGAGCGTCCAGAAGTTCTTCGGGCTCGGGCAGGAGCAGACCCACAAGACCGAAGCGGTGTTCTCCGCCGACCACCCGGAGGTCTTCGCCGCGGAGGACAACGGCATCACCCCGATCGAGTACCTGCTCGTCGGCCTCGCGAGCTGCCTGACGGCCGGCGTGGCCTCCGTCGCGCAGAACCGGGGCATCCAGTTGCGCTCGGTCGAGTCGACGGTCGAGGGCAAGCACGATATCCGGGGCATCCTGGGCGTCGACAGCGACGTCCGCAACGGCTTCAACGACATCAAGGTGACCTTCGCGATCGACGCGGACGCCTCGAAGGAGGACATCGAAGCGCTGGTGGCCCAGTCCCAGAAGCGTTCCGCGGTCTACGACGCCCTCACCAACCCGACGAACGTCACTGTTGAAGTGGCCTGAGGCGGGCTGAGCCATAGAGCACGTCACCACGGTGGTCGTCGGGGCGGGGCACGCCGGCCTGGCGGCCAGTCGCCTGCTCAGCGACCGGTCGGTCGATCACGTTGTCCTCGAGCGCGGTGCGGTGGCCAACTCGTGGCGGCGCGAGCGCTGGGATTCCCTGCGGCTTCTCACGCCCAACTGGCTGAGCCGGCTGCCGGGCCATCGCTACGACGGCCCCGATCCTGACGGATATATGACGATGGGCGAAGTGGTCGAGTTCATCGAGCACTTCGCCGCCGTCTCGCACGCGCCGGTGCAAACCGACACGAACGTCACCTCCGTGCGGCCCCTCGACGAGGGCTATCACGTGTCGACGAGCCAGGGCGACTTTCGTTGCCGGGCGGTCGTCCTCGCCAGCGGCGCCTGCAACGCGGCGACGGTGCCCGCCTTCAGCGTCGCGGTGCCGGCATCCGTCGAGCAGCTGACCCCCTTCGGGTACCGCGGCCCGGCCCACCTTCCCGACGGCGGCGTGCTCGTCGTCGGCGCCTCGGCGACCGGGGTGCAACTGGCGGCCGAGCTGCAACGATCGGGCCGGCAGGTGACCCTCGCGGTGGGGGAGCACGTGCGCCTGCCGCGCCTGTACCGGCAACGCGACGTGCTTTGGTGGATGCATGTCTGCGGTGTGTGGGATCAACGGTACGACGAGGTTGACGATCTCACCCGGGCTCGCCGGCTGCCGTCGCCGCAACTCGTCGGCACTCCCGAGCGCAGCACGCTGGATCTCAACGCGCTGACCGCGCTGGGCGTCGAGCTGGTTGGTCGCTGGGCGGCCGTGCGAGACGGCAGCGCATTGTTCTCCGGCGGGCTGCGCAACGTGTGCTCGCTGGCGGACCTGAAGATGAAACGCCTGCTGGCCACGTTCGACGAGTGGGCGCGGACAAGCGGACGCGAAGCCGAGGTGGGCCCGAGTGAACAGTTCCCGCCGACCGTGGTGCCCGCGACGACGCGGCTACGGCTGGATCTGCGAAGCGGCGAGGTCGGCTCCATCGTCTGGGCGACCGGCTTCCGCCCCGACTACGGCTGGCTGGACGCGCCGGTGCTCGACGCGAAGGGCCAGCTGCGCCACGAGGGCGGCGTGCTCGACACCCCGGGGTTGTACGCGCTGGGCCTACCCATGCTGCGGCGGCGCCGGTCGACCTTCATCAACGGCATCGAGGACGACGCCCGCGCGGTGATCGACCACCTGGCCCGCGACCTGACCGTGCGCCGAAGCCATTGAAGCCGGCTCGTCCAGCCCGGTGACCGGGTGCGCGGCGCAACCATCTGCGTCGCGGCAACCGACCCGCAAGCGATCACTGCGCCTGGGCCCGCGCCAGCACCTCCTCAGTGGTCAGTGGGCTCTTCGGATGATGGCTGAGGCAGAGCGGCGTACGCACTTTGACGAACGAGCGGCCCTCTAGCGCGACGTAGAACTCCCCGCTGCGCAACTGCGAAATCCCCGGCACGTCGCCACCCTTGGCCCGGGCCATCTCCCGGGCGGCCTCGATTTGCACAGGAGCGTTGAGCAGGCCGTAGCACTGGGTGGCGGCGTTGCCCGGGATCTGGTTGTGGAGTCCTTTCGGCGACTGCGTGGCGAACATCAGTCCCAGCCCGTACTTGCGGGCCTGCGACGCCAGCGACAGAGTGCTCCGGGTGCAGGCGCTCATGCCGCCCGAGGGAGCGAGCGTCTGTGCCTCGTCCATGACGAACAGCCCGCCCAGGGGACGGTCGCCGGCCGGGTTCTTCTTCACCCACGCGAAGAGAGCCATCTGCAGTTGGTTGACGAAACTCTGGCGTTGCTCTTCCGAGGTCAGGCCGATGAGGCTGATGACTGACACCCGAGCACGTTTACCCTCCGCCGGCGTCAGGAGCTCACCCGGGTCGACGGCCTCGCCCACGCCGCCGAAGAGCGGATCGATCACGGTGGCTGCGGTCAGCGCCTGCCCGATCTCGGCGGCGATCTTCGTTGCCGCGTCGCCGAAGCCGCTGGCGACGGCCGGTAGCTCGTCGAGCATGCCGATGAAGCCGCGTAGCGTGGTCTCGCGGTGCCGCCGGGCGTAGTAGATGAGGGCTTCCTTGAGGATGGCCTGTCCCCGTTGTGCCTTGAGCGTTCGTCCGTCGACCTTGGCGCGCGGGGCGAGAGTGGCGAGGGCGGCGTCGACCGCGGCTTCGAACTCGTCCGGATCGTCGACGAGATCGTGGAAGTCGGGCAGCGGCTGGAAGCTGATCGGCCGGCCCGCCGACCGGCGCGGCGTGTACACCACCACGTCGGTGTTCTCGAGATAGTCCGCCGCCCGCGACTCGTCACCGTTGAGCCAGCCGGCCGGTTGCTCCGGCCACGCGTCACCCAGCCGGGCGAGATCGTTGTTGGGGTCCAGCACGATCGTGGAGACGCCCTGCAACGCGCACTCTTCGATCATCCGCCGGATCAGGACGGTCTTTCCCGAGCCGGAGCCCGCGAAGACGGCCGTGTGTTTGCGAAGGGCCTCGAGGCCGACGCGTACGGGTTCGCCGGTGTCGATCGTGACGCCGAGGGTGAAGCTGGGCCCGGCAATCTCGGGTTGCGGTGCCGGCTTCCGGGCATCCGCCGGAGACGCAGTCATGCTCGGCGTGGACAGCGCCGGCACTGGTAGATCCGCCGCCGCATCGGCCAGGGCTTCGCGCAGGAAGACGACGTCCCGGGTGGGTTGCCGGGCCACCAGCCAGGCCTGCAGATCGGCCGGATCCTTGGCGAGCAGGTCACGAAGGGCCCACAGCGCGCGCAGGTCGGCGTCGCTGACGGTCAGGCGCTCGCCGCCGGCCGCCTCGAACGCAGCGACCGCCTCCACGTTCTTCGGGCTCTGCGGCCATTCGTGATTGCGGAGCAGGAACAACCGCCGGCGGGACACCCCCGCGACCAGCCCGGCCTCGGTGCAGGCCGTACGGATGCGGTTGAGCACGGCGGTGGCGTGGTATTCCGGCGAGATACCCCGGAAGCCCCAGTGTGCTTCCTCCTCGGTCGTTTCGTCGATCGTGCGGCGGAGCCGGGCGTGCATCGCGGGCTTGGTGCTGGGCGGCGGATCCTGCTCGAAATGCTTGCCCGCCTCGCCCCGCTCGATGATCCAGGCTTCCAGGCCCGCCGACAGCAGAGCGGGCAACTCGATGTCCTCCGTGTCCCGGGCCAGCGCACGGCTGACGTCGGCGGACGCCAACAGGTCGGCGAAGCGCCGGTCGAGCGTGGCGAGCGCGCTGTCCGGCGGACGAACCGGGGCCGGGGAATCGTCGTCTTCACTCGGCATCCGCAACTCGGCCAATTCCCGGACGCTGCCCTCGCTGACGCAGGCTCGAACGTGCTGAGCGACGGTCTGCAGGAGCTGGCGCGGCATGAAGTTCACCGCTTCGTCGAAGGCGTTCTCCTGAATCGGCCAGGTCGGGTAGGGCGGGGTGAACGCCATGGTGTGGTAGTGCGGCTCCAGCCGCTTGGCCACCAGCGCCTGCCCGACGGTCGCGCTGGGGATGCGGCCGAGGTTCTGCGTCGCGACGAACCGGTCCTGGACCGCCGCGATGGCGTACTTCTGGATGACCGTCCAGGTCGAGTGCTGGGCGGCGACGACGGTGAGCGTGCGGTGGGTGGTCTCCCGCAGGTCCATGAGCCCGTTGGCGATCTTGTCGAGCAGGACGGAATCCTGCCAGGCGGCGTTGTCCCCACCGGACATGGCCTTCGCGAGCGGAGCCAGCAGGCCGTCGATCTGGTCGACCGCGATGACCGACGGCCCGGTGAGGGCCAGCAACCACGACATTTGACCGACCACTTGCTCCGGGCTATGCGCGCCGCGCGGCAGCCCCCACGGCGTACGTTCGCCCGGTTCGCATTCGTCACCCGAGAGCAGGAAGTTGTTGCCGACCTCGCGGGCCGCGAAGTCGCCGGCGTTGAACATCGACAGCGCGCGGGCGGTGTGCCGGCAGGCGAGCGCGACCTCGGGGTCGTATTCGTGCAGTGCGGACAGCAGCGCGTCGACGGCGGCCCGGTCGAGCGGGGCATCGCCGATGAGTGCCTGCCGCGCCTCGTACGGGACGCCGGTCAAGAGCGTCAGCCGGCGCAGGAACATCCGCAATTGGGTCTCGTGCCCCTCCACCCGCCGGGTCAGCCCGTTGAGCATGGCGTTGGCCACGCTGTGCCAGAAACGGGCCCCGTCCAGCAGGCTGACCAGGAAGAAGTAGCCGTCCTGGCGCTGGACCTGCTCGCGGACCCAGCCGAGGAGGTGGGTCTTGCCGGAGCCACGCTGGCCCTGCACGACGACGCCAACCGGGCTGGCGGCGGCGCTGTCCCGAGCGTCGCCGATGGCCTCGGAGACGGCGTTCGCGACCTCACGGTGCAGCATGTCGACGTGGTACTCCGACCGCCGCCAGACGTCGTCGCGGGTCGGGGCGACGCTGATCCGCAGACCGGACAGCGCCTTGAGGCCGGAATCGTTCACGGCGCCTCGATCGCCAGCACGTGCTGGTCGCGCTGCCCGATGACCACCGCGGCAGCGCGGTCGCGCTGTGTCAGAGCCTTCTGGTTGGTCTCCTCCTCGATGCGGACGCCGGGCATCCGCACCATCAACCGCAGCACCCCGTCCACTTCGCGGGCCGGGACCGCACCGAGCCGATCCCGGATGTCGGCGAGAGCGATCCAGCTGCCGGCCGGATCGGCGAGCTTGCGGTAGGCGCGCCGGATCTCGAGCTCGATCTGGTCGGCGGTCAGGCCCTCGGCGCTCGCCGGGCGGGCGCTCGCCGGGCGGGCGCTCTCCGGGCGGGCGCTCTCCGGGCGGGCGCTCTCCGGGCGGGCGCTCTCCGGGCGGGCGCTCTCCAGGCCGCCGTTCGCGGCGATTTCCGGCTCGTCGCCGAAGATCTGGGCCAGGCTGCGACCGGTGCGGTCGAGGTGGCGTCCGAGCCCGCCGAGCACGGCGTGCAGGGCCTGTCCGGCCGAGCCGCCGTTCGCCGGTGCCGCGCCGCTCAACTCCTCGCGGCACCGGCGCCAACCGACTTCGGCGAGTGTGAAGAAATAGGCATTCCCCTCGCCTTTTCGGCACTCGATGAGCTTGGCGTCGATGAGCTTGAGCCGGGGCTTACCGGTGAGCGTCACGCTGTCCGCGTAGCGTTCGCGGATTTCCTTGTTGGACAGCTCCGCGTTTTCCGCCATCAGGATGAACAACAACGCCCATTCGGGCAAGGTCAACTTGGGCTCAGGCATGAATTACCCTTTCGTGATCTTCGGTTCGGCGAACGGCGAGGAATTCCCGAATTTGTGTCAGTACCAGGTCGCGGTGCTGGATCACCTGGCTGTTGGTGAATCGCAGAACCGCGTACCCGTCGAGTTGTAGGAGCACGTCACGTTGCCGGTCGGCGGCGAATCTGGTCGGCTGCCGGTGTTCCGCGCCGTCGATCTCGACGACGCACCGTTCGGCGCGCCAAAGCAGGTCCAGCCGGACCGGATTGACCAGCGGATGGGTCTGATACAGCTGGTTCCACTCGCGTCCGACGGCCCAGTCCGCGCCTTCGAGCGCGGCCTCGATCAGGTGCTCGGCGTGACTGGCCGGGTGGGGTCGCCCGGCGATCGCCGGATATCCGGCCGTGCCGGGCGGAGCCTGGCCGCCGGCATCCTGCGGCTCCTCCGCCAGCAACGTGCCGGGTGCCGGTGGAGCGAAGCGGACGGCCTCGATGTCGGCCGATCGCAGCGCCGTACCGGTGAACCAGACCCCGAAATCGCCGCTGTCGGCCAGCCAGCGGGCGGCCGTGACCAGTGATTCCTCGTCGTCCGCGGGCATCGGCTCGGTGACCTGGATCAGGATCGCGGTGCGCTCTCGGGCGAAGCTCGCGGCGATGACCTTCGCTAGCCCGGCGGCGCGGGTCTCCGGGTCGAATTGCCGCCGCGGCTTGGCCTGACCGTGCTTGGCCTGACCGTGCTTGGCCTGACCACGCCGGGCCTGATCACGCTCGGCCCGATCGCAGAGAGCACGCTCGGCGAGGTCTGCGAGGAACGGCCCGTACTGCCCGGCGCTGTGCGCGACCCGGAGGGCGATGGAGCGCACGGCGAGCGTGCCGCTTCCGGTCGGGCTGTCGAGGTGGGCGGCGGCGGGAAGCCAGGCCGGGAACAATTCCCGCGCGATTTGATCGAGCTCGGCCAGGATGGAGCCGACGACCTGCGCGGGCTGTGGGCGCGGGGCCGCCGTGTACGTGATAATGGCTGGTGCGTCGGCCGGCAGCGGTTCGATAGAAATGCCCAGCGCACTGGCGTTCGGTCCATCGATGCTGATGGGTCTATCCAGAGGAAGATCTTTCCAGGCTTGCGCCACGCCCTGTCCTTACATCACGGTCCGTTGAGTCTGCTGGTGGTGACGAAAGGAGACAAGGTTACCGGGGTTGCCCGATGCCGCCATAGCCGTAAAAGGATCACCGTAGGTGGCCTATAAATGATCAATAGCTTCTGGTATTGAGCCGCTTATTGTCGGCAATTGGGGCAATGTGCCGGGGTATGGCGGTCCGGGCCGAATTCTTTCTAGAATGCGGTCCGTGTCCACGACCTGGGTTGCGGGAAATCATGGCACCAGCCGCGGGCAGGATGCCGTGCGTCTCCTGCTCATCATTTCCACGGCCGCCGTCCCGATGTCCCGGCCGCCGGCGGGCGATCCGGCCTTGAGCGACGCCGTCGCCGTGCTGGAGAGCCAGGTCCGGCTGCAGAAGCTGGACTTCTGGGTGCGCAACCCCGATTTCGTCGCCAACGAGCTGATCAACGAGTATGAGGCGGGCGGTGACAGCGATCTCCTCGAACTGGCCCAGGCGATCATCGACTCGGACGAGCCCGATGTGCGCCGCTACCCGATGATGCGCTTTCTCTTCGGCGCCTACGAACCGCTGGACGATGCCCTTGCCGTGCTCAGGAGCGCCCACCTGGTCGTGCGCCGCAAGCGGGGGAGCGCCGGCCGGGTCCAGCGACACGACTACTACCTCACCCGGTCCGGGAGTGACACCGCCGACCGGATCGTGCGCGACCTCCCGGTGTTCGCGTACTTCGCCGAGCGAACCCGGCTGGTGGCCCGGCTCGCCGACGGTTACCGCGGCACTCAGCTCAAAGACCGCCAGTACCAGCAGGAGGAATATCGCAACACGCCGATCGGCGAGCGGATCGCCACCATCGCGCCGCAGGTGCGGGAGCGCCTGCGCGAGCACGTCGCCCCCGGCCGGCGTGACCAGCGGCCGGCGTCGGTGGCATGAGTACGCACGACCTGGCCACCCGGATCGCGGTGCGCACCGGGTTGCCGTTGCCCGAGGTCGAGCGAGTCTTCGAGGAGCTTGGGCTCAGCCCGGGCGCGGCCACCGCGCTGCCCCGGCCGATCCAGCTTCTCAGCTTGCGGGTTGCCGGCAACCGGTCGGTCGAGCCCCTGGGCCGCTTCGAGCGCGAGTTTCGATTCGACGCCGGCCTCACCGTGCTGGCGGCGGACAACCTGCGGGGCAAGACCAGCGTTTTCGAAATGATCACCTGGTGTCTGCGCGGATCACCGCGCAGCAACCTGCAGGGCGTCGTGCGCAGCTGGTTGAGCCGCCTTGAGTGCGACGCGGTGGTCGCCGGCCGGCCCCTCGGTTTCCGGTTGACCCTCAACGCGGGCGAGATGGTCGAGGGCGTCGTCCTCTCCGCGGCCAGTGCCGAGTCTCTGATCGGGGCACAGACCGCCCGGCCGGGCTCCGGGGTGGTGGAAATCCTGCGCGCCGCGGACCAGGACACGTTCGCCGCCCGGGTTGAGGCGCTGATGATGGAGCTGCTGCACCTGGAGCGGCTGGACTATGTGTCCAGCCGAGCCGCCGCGGGCCGGGCCTCTTTCGGCTGGCCGGCCTACTTCGGCGCGCTGTATCTCCCACCCGGGGGCGAGGCGGCTCTGCTGGGTGACCTGGTCGTGGGCGGCCTGGCCGGGCGGCTCCTTCAGGGGTTTCTGGATCTGCCCGGCGCCGCCCTCCTGACCCGGCTCAAGACCGCGCGGGAGCAGCGCGACGAGGCGGACCGGGCCGCCGACGACGACGCGGCCAGGATGCGGCACCTGCTCGAGTCGCAGCGCCAGACCGCGATGCGACGGCTGGAGCGGGCGCGGAGCGAACTGGCCGAGCTGGCGGACGCGACTTCCACGGCCGACATTCTGGCAGCGCTGTCCGCGCGTACGGCTTCCGCCGTCACCGCCGAGGCCGGTCTCCGGGAGGCTCGCGAGACGTACGAGGCGCTACGTTGGCAGCGGCGCGTCGACGAGAAGCGGCTCAACGACGTCCTCGAGCACGAGGCCGCCCGCCTCCTGTTCCACGCGCTCGATCCGCAGGTGTGTCCCCGGTGTGAGGCGCCGATCGGGCCGGCCCGGCGGGCCGCCGAGCGTTTCAGCGGCGTCTGCGCGGTGTGTATCGAGCCGATCGACCGCGGTGCGGCGGATCACGCGGACACGGAGGCCGCCGAGCAGGAGGCCCGGTGGCGGCTCACGGCCAGCCTCGACGCCGAGGCGTTGGCGGCGAAGCATCGCGACGAAGTCGTCGCCTATGCGGCGGATCGCCGGCGGGAACTGGCCGACGTCGAGCGCCTACTCGCCGCCGCGCAAGGCGGCGAGATCGAGGATCGGCGACGGAGTCTCCTCAACGAGGTGGCCAGGCTCGAGGGCACGGTCGCGGCCTGGGAATCGCTGCCGGTGTCGGCTGAGCCGCGCGCCGACGGCGTCCGCGTCGTGCTCGACGCGGCCGTGGCAATCCTCACCGACGTGCAGGCTGCCGCCAGCGACGACCTGTTCGACGAGCTCAACACGGACATCGCCGGTTTGGCCCGCGGCTTCGGGTTCCGCAATCTCGACCACGTCGTGATAGATCGGGCCGGACGCCTGCAGGTGTTCAAGACGGGCGGGCCGCGGGAATGGTTCCGGACGCAGTCGCCCGGTGAGCGGCTCCGGCTGCGGATCGCGGTCGTGGTCGCGCTGTTGCGCCTGGGCCACCGGCACGGTGTGGCCACCCACCCGGGACTCCTGCTGATCGACAGCCCGCGCTCAGAGGAGGTGCAGGACGACGATGCCGCGGCACTTCTGATCGCGCTGGAGCAGCTCTGCGCGGAGACCCCGGGCCTGCAGATCCTGGTGACGACGGCCGACGAAGACCTGGTCCGGCGTACGCTGAAACGCTCGGCGGTCATCACGCCGCCAGGTCCCGGCCGGCCCCTGTGGTGATGCCGGGCGAGCTCGACCACCTGCTGGCGGGTGCGGCGGCCGGCGCCGAAGTCGTACCCCTGACGGTGCTGCTGTCCGATCTGACCGGCAACCGGGTCGACGAGCTCGAACGATCGGCCGCCGGGCCGCTCGCCCCACTGGTCTGCCGGTCGTTGACCGGCGAACTGTCCCTGCGGGCAAGCGTGCCCGATCGGTTCATTGCGGCGATTCTCCAGGGACTGACCCTGCAGCAGAGCGTGCTCGCGCTCCTTGACGCCACCGACGAGTTACTCACCTCGGCGGCGTTCGTGGAGTCGTACGGTGGGCGGCTGCATCGCGCGTTCCTGATCGGGCACGCGGCCGCCCTCAGCCGACGACCGATGGTCGCGTCAGTCTTCGCCGAGGGAGCGCTGCGCCTGGCGGTCAGTGGCCGGGGGCAGGTGCTGCCTACCCTGGGGCTGCTGACCCCGGACGCGGTCACCGCGCTAGACGACGACTACGCCGAGCGGCTGCCGAGACTGATCGGTGTCGCGCTCGACGTCTGGGGCGCGGACCGATCGGCCGGCGATTCGCTCCGGGCGACGCTGGTGTCGTTGGTGGAGTTGCCGGCTACGGCGGCCGACGCCGCCTACGAACGCGGCCTTGACCTGCTCCGGCAGGCCGCCGTCGGTCATTGCACCGATCCACTCCAGACGCTGCTTGAGGCGCGACGACACCTCGCCAACGCCGAGGCAACCGAGGAGACGCGGCCGGACGCGGCGCTCTACGGCGCGGGCGTCGACGCGGTGATGGCGTTCTTCCGCGACGATCGGGCCGGGCTCAAGGCCGGCCACAGTGTCCTGTGCGAGCTGCTTGATCAGCGCGCGAAAGGCTACCAGCGCAGCCATGTTCCCGCGTGGCGCCGGCCCAGGATCGAAGCGGCCTACGCCTGGGCGCGCCTGGTAGGCCTCCTCGGCCAGGTGCGGCAGACGGTCGCGGAGACGGTGTGGCTCGACGCCTGGGAAGCGCTGGAGACCGTCCTCGACGCGTACGTTCTCGATCGTGCTGTCGTCCCGGTGACCGGGGATGTCGACCCGGGCGGGCTCGCGAGGCTGATCCAGCCGGTGATCGAGTCCGAGCTCAGCCGCCGCGAGATGCTGCTTGTCCAACTGAGAAAGGCCGTCGACGATCCACGACGACAAACTGCCGCCTGGGCGACGCGGGCGGCCCAACTCCGGGGATTGCGGGATCAGCTGGACGCGATTGGTGCGGTTGCCTTCCGTACGGTCGACGGCGCGGGCAACGGCGACCACTGCGATCACGAGCGGCTTGTGAGCTTGGCGCCGTCGCTGTTGGCGGGCCTGGGCAGCGCCGCCGCCGGCACCATCGCGAGGCAGCTCGACGACGACGGGCTCACCCTAGTAGAGGGAATCGTCTACAACGCGGCGGTCGGCCAAGCCCGCCTCCGGGAACCCGTCATCGCGGGCCTGCTGAAGCGGCTGGCGACGGACCTGCAGCCAGGTGCGGACTACAACGGCCCCGTCCGGCAGGCGTTCGACGCATTGGTCGCCGAGACGGTCACGTTCCTGGCGACCCGCCACGACCTGCAACGTTCTGCCGCCGTGAACTATCTCCAGCCGATGCGGCCACCGCCGGGCGAGGCGCGCCTACAGGACGACTTCGCCGATTGGCTGCGCCGCGGACCACTCGCCGGCCACATCGACGTCGAAGTGCCAAACGTGGCGACCGGCCGCGCCGACATCAAGGTCGGCTTCGGCGCGACGAGGTTCTTCATCGAGGTGAAGCGGGAGCTGCGGGATGCCTCACCGGCGGCGCTGGAACGTTCCTACCTCGTTCAGGCGGCCGACTATTCCGGCACCAGCGCCACGCTCGGGATCCTCCTCGTCCTGGATCTCACCGCGCACCCGTCCGGGGTGCGCCACCTCAGTGAGTGCGCCTGGGTGACCCGGTGGACGCCGCCGCACAGCACCGTGACCCGCCATGTAGTGGTCGCCGTAGTGACTGGCAACCGCAGCACCCCGAGCGCGTACTCCCGGAAGGCGAACACCCGCGGCATCGATGGAGCCAAGAAGTAGAACCCGTTCTGCTTCTTACGTGCGGATGCCGGCGATTGACGACCGGCGGTGACCGGGGGTGCGTCGCGACTTCGACTCCGCCTCGCTGGCGACCGACCCGCTCGCGACGGCCGGCTGCTCCAGGACCTGGGTCCAGATCTGGGTCTTTGGGCCCAGGACCGTGGGCTTTGCACGTCGCTAGCGTCTGCGCGTGCTCGATCTGTTTGCCCATCAACGGAGAGATTCGATGAGATCCGATTCCCTGTCGCCCCGCCGCCGGCCGCAGTCGCGGCGCCTTGTGCTGGCCGGCATCTTTGCCGCGCTCGTCGGCTTCGTCGCCTGGTACCTCGTCGGGCCGCTGCATCAGGCCGGCGCCGAGGAGATACCGCTGTCCCAGGGTAAGCCCGTGACCGCCTCGTCCGCCGAGGGACGCGCCTTCCCGGCCATGGCCGCGGTCGACGGCGATGCGAAGACCCGATGGTCGAGCGTCTTCGCCGACCCGCAGTCGCTTCAGGTCGACCTCGGCGCCCCGGCGGCCATCGGCCGGGTGGTGCTGAACTGGGAACGGGCCGCCGCCCGCGCGTTCCAGATCCAGGTCTCGCCCGACGGAACGACCTGGACGTCGGTGTACAACACCACCACGGGCACCGGTGGCACGCAGACGATCACCGTGAGCGGCCAGGGGCGCTACGTGCGGATGTACGGAACCGCCCGTACCTCCCCGTACGGGTATTCGCTGTGGGAGTTCCAGGTGTTCGGCAAGGGCTCGGCGCCCGCACCCAGCGTGAGCGCGAGCCCGTCGGCGAGCGCCCCTAGCCCGTCGGCGACTTCGGCACCGGGGTCTGGCGTGACCACGGCTGCCGGGTGGATTATGGCGCCCAACCCGGTGACCAACGTCAAGCCGTCGCATGAGGTTCCACCGAACAAGGGCGGCTTCCACGAGTTCCAGGCGAACTGCTCGGTTAGCCGGACCAACATCGGCGACGACCCGATCGTCTTCCCGAACCTGCCGGGCGCCGCGCACCTGCACACGTTCATGGGTAACACCACCACCAACGCGGCCAGCACCGTCGAGTCGCTCGGCAACGGCCAGACCACCTGCAAGGCCAAGGGCGACCTGTCGGCGTACTGGATGCCGACGCTCTTCAACGGCGACACCGCGATCAATCCGGAGGGCTTGCAGACCATCTACTACAAGTCTGGCGTGACGGACTATCGCAGCGTCCGCTCGTTTCCCAAAGGCCTGCGGTTTGTCGTCGGCAACGCCAAGAACACCGACGCGGACAAGTTCCTCGCCGCGACCGAGGAGGGCTTCGAGTGCGGGGACAGCTACAAGAACAAGAACATCCCGCTGACCTGCTCCGCCGAGCGCAGCGTCAAGCTCAACATCCGTTACCAGGCGCCGAGCTGCTGGGACGGCCTGCACCTGGACTCGCCCGACCACCAGAGCCACCTGGCCTACCCCGTCGACACCCACACGGCAGCCGGCCTGGTGTGCCCCGACGACCACCCCGTCGCGGTGCCGAAATTGGAGTTCAAGATGGCCTGGCCGGTGAATGGCGACATGTCCAAGGTGCACTTCGCCAGCGGCGCCGGCCCGACGTTCCACTACGACTTCGTCAACGCCTGGGACGACCGGACGCTGGCCGCCATGGTGACCGGTTGCATCGTCGCCGCCCGGCAATGTGACGCGCAGGGACATGACGGCCGCGACGACCAGCAGCCCGCCCCGTTCGTCCTGAACTCGAACTACGTCCTGCCGTAAGGCTTTACCCGGGGCGGAGAGGCGGGCGGCGCCGGAGAAGGGCCCGTCCGCGTGCTCAGTTCGATGCGGCGCCGACCTGGCGTATTGTCGACCCGCCGTCGTCACGCTCCGTGCGGCGGCGGGATCGACCGTGCCATGACGAGGAGCGCCCGTGGCCAACGGCAACTTGCCGGACACCTTCCGCGGCGGCTCCGGCCACCAGCGCCCGAGCCGCCGGCGGGGTCAGTGGCTGGGGCTGACCGCGCTGGCGACCGGCATGGCGGTCGCGACGGTTGCCGTACCCCCGCTGGTCACCCCGCGCAGCGGGGCGGGGCCGGCCGCCTCCGTGTCACCGAGCGTGAGCGTCGCCGGGCCGTCAGCCGGCGGTGCCGGCTCGCCGTCAGCCGCCGGAAGTTCGCCGTCAGCCGGGGCCGGCTCGCCGGCCCGCTTCACCCCGATCACCGTCGAGGCGGAGGACCCGCACAGCACCCTGTCCGGCGGCGCGGCGGTCACCGCCTGTGCCACCTGCCGGGGCGGCCACCGCGTCCGGTATCTCTGCCTCACCTGCCGGCTGGTCGTTCATGCCACGGTGCCGGTCGCCGCGCGGCGAACCGTGACCATCGTGTACGAGGCGGACGGCGACCGGGCGATCAAAGTGCGCATCAACGACACCCCGGCCCGCACCGTGCCGGTGACCGGGTCGGACTGGACGACGCCCCGGTCGGTCAAGTTCACCGCCGACCTGCCCGCTGGCCCGTTGCGGCTGTCGTTCTACAACGACGAGTCCCCGGCTCCCGACCTCGACGAGGTGGTCATCTCCTGACAACGTCCGTTAGGGGGATGGCAACCGCTACTGAAATTCTGATTAAGCTGCTCAGCGGCCCGGTCCGGCTCCCATAGTGTTCGGGCCGCACGATCAAGGGGCGGAGTGGTCAGTGGTGAGGGTCGGCCGCGAGGTCGCTGCGGCGGCACTGACCCGGGCTGTTCTGATCGGCCGGGCACTGACCACCGTCACCGTGGCGGCGGCCGGCCTGCTGCTGGTCAACGACCGCCAGCCGGTGATCGCGGTGATCGCCCTGACTTCGGTGGCGACCGTCGCCCAGTTGGCCGCGCTTGCCCGCTGGCCGGGCCTCGTCACCCGGCCCGTCGCCGTGGTCGCCGTCGACTTCGCGCTCGTCCTGGCGGTGCTCGCGGTCAGCCACGGCAGCATCGCCTATTTCTCGTACGCGGCCGGGACCGGCGCGCTGGCCGGGGTCCTGCTCGGCCTGCGCGCGCTGCCGTTGTGGGCCGCGCACGCCGTGCTGAGCTTCACGGTCATCGCCGAGGTGCTGCGCCGCACCCAGCCGTCGGCGGAAATCGCGACGTTCGTCGTCGCCTTCCCGATGGCCGGCGCGCTCGCCGGGGTGGGCGCGGCGATGGCCACCGCGGCGTTGACCCGCCACCTCGAGTTTTCCACCCAACTGGTCGCCTCGGCCCAGCGCTCGGCCGTGGCCTCCGAGCGGGCACGGCTGGCCCGGGAGTTGCACGACTCAGTAACCAAAACCCTGCGCGGCGTCTCCCTGGCCGCGCTCGCGCTGCCGTCGTCGCTGCGGCGCCAGCCCGCCCTGGCCGAGCAACTGGCCGGCACCGTCCTCGCCGGTGCGAACGCGGCCGCTCAGCAGGCCCGGGAGCTGCTGAAGGACATGCGGTTCGACCTGCAGGACCGGGAGCTCGCCGCGAGCGTCGACGCGCTGTGCCAGGCCTGGAGCGCGTCAACGGGGATACCGGTCCGCGCCTCGCTGGCCGCGGTCGACGCGCCGATCACGGT
>Ga0307515_10011961_pt1 | contig 16390 bp, 22 predicted proteins | sample 17_EM_MG_FD_194513 | JGI IMG/M metagenome (GOLD analysis project Ga0307515, IMG submission 194513) | Populus trichocarpa ectomycorrhiza microbial communities from riparian zone in the Pacific Northwest, United States - 17_EM | ecosystem: Host-associated > Plants > Roots > Unclassified | place...
CAATCGCATCTATAATTAAGTTTGTGACCGAATATGTCCAGGCGCGCCTGTTTGTTCAATGCATGACTCCCGCGCGACTGGTCATAGCTACTACTTCAATCCTTTAATCCTTGAATCCATGAATCCTTCGGGGACACGGCATCTCATGAACCTATCACCACAGTCGCTTGGCAGGAAATCATATCAACCCTTCATATATCTCTTGCGACTGCATGTCCGTACGGACTGGAAACGGATACAAGCTGCAGGCAAACCTCCGGAAACCACTCCTTTTCGGAAATGAAAATCACTCGCGTCGGCAACCTCCAGCCCTTCTTCACCTTTAACCCCACCACGGAACCGACACGGCCGCCCCTGGCGTAGAAATACCAAACCCGGCACCTCCGGTTTCGCCGATACCGTAACAATTACCGTTAGAAACCCCTCACTACCCCTAAAGCTGCTCGAGCAAGCGCCTCCCTTGTGCATGGATGCCAAGAAACGTGCAATTGCTAGGTGAAAGAGACCGTGGCATCATCATGAGAGTTCGCCGGCTGCAGTTGTGTTTGCTGTGAGATCCAAACGGTAGTAGTAGTCTCAACCTTGTCGTTCTTAGTGTAGATCTGGCCGCTCACTAACTCTGGGCCGGGGATAGTGCTTTGGTACTTTCCTAAGGACATGGTTAGATCCCTCATGGCATGAGATAGTCCCCTATAACGAGTAAGAAAAGCGAAACAAACCGTGTTTTCTGCCGCCTGTGAGAAAAAATACGCGGAATAGAAACTCCCCGTGACGCCCACGCCCAGCCTTGCATAGCCGTGATAGGTCATATCCAAAACGGAATACCACAACTCTCCAGGGTATTTCAAACTCAAGTGAATCTGGCAGTTCTTGGAGTGGTCAGCTGGCGCCGTGTTCGGGCCAGTGTACAGTAGGCCTAGAATGTGTCGAAGCTAAAGGTAATCACCTGGGACTTCGCGCGAGTTACACAACACAGCTAGGTCATTTTACATGTTGGGATATTTACAGTGCAGTCTGGAGGCATGGTTGCGCTAACAGTTCCCTGTGGGTAGCCATTCCCGGACGTTGACAAATTAAGAATTTGAATTTGGTCGGATGACGGCGATTGTCGAGGGACGAGTTTGGCCTTATTTAAGGGACTCGCCACCTCAAGAAGAGGAAGAAACAGTACTACTATGGAATGCATGGTGACCACAAACTAGAGTCAAGACCAGTAATTTTATATCTTCGGCGGACACCCAGTTGACCGAGGGAAATAAAATTGGATGGCTTGCCTATGCAAATGGGAGGATCTACGTTGAAAGAGGAGTATATTTATACCCATCCTCAGATCACTCAGGGATCTATTTTAAGTATCAGTGTGTGCCATATTCCGGGTCTCGACTCTCAAGGCCACTCCCTCGGGAGTATCCCTTTGGCTTTGGGGACAGTTTGAAGACGGCTAAATGGAGATATAAACAGTTAATAACGTGCAAATATTTTAAACACGTGGTGTTTAGGGTGTAAGCAGTGGTAATCTATTGTGCACTCCATTAACAGTGAGGGGTTGATCTGTAAACTCATACTCTCTGGGGGAGATTCAGCCTCATGAACTAGATATTGGTTACAAGAAATTCTCACGTAACGTTACGAGAATTCTCAATTTCAAATAATAAATTGCTCCCGTGTTTTCGTGCCATCTGGAAGGATTTCTAGCATTAATTGAAATAACGCTTGGCATAGTAATACACGACAATAATCAGAACTGAATATTAAGTTACCTGATTACTTACGATCATGATACCACGAAAATGCTTGACGGGAATCCAGAAGTAGCAAGAAATTCAGAAGGCAGGGAACTAGACCTGCGACAGCAGAGATATCTTTAATTGATGCTCCGTGCCTTTTAACGATCGAAATTCGATAAGGCGCGAAGAGCTGCATTGAGGCTATCTAGGACCTATTGGAAGTACCCTGTCAATAGTGCTGACATGTAAATGTCAAACCTAGCCCTCCGAGACTTCTCCAATCTGGGTAATTCGCAATACAGTGTGCATATGCTCCAGGTCCAACGGCTTCTCCTGTTCACTTGCCAGCAGCTGGGCCGTTTTAATTATATTCTTGATTTGTCTTCCGTTCAATTTTTTCTCCGCGAGAAATTCCAGATCCTCCTCCGTTAATGCTACAAATGAGGAAGGCAGCATGCTGATGAAATTATGCCAGACTTTCTTGCGCGCTGCTAGGTCAAGTTCTGGGTATGTGATCTTGACATGAACGCGGGAGTCTAGAGCTTTGTCGAGAACCGAGGCTCGGTTGGTGGTGAGAAATAGCACGCCGCGGTAGTATTCGAGCATCCGGAGGAAGACTTAGGACAGACAACATGTAAGTTGATTATTCGAAATAGGTAGGGAGCCAGGCCAGATATTTACTTACTGGATACTAGCTTGTTTCGCTCGAGGCCATCTGTTGTACGTTGCTCAAGGAAAACGTCGCTCTCATCAAGAAGTAACACAGCTTTCCATTTTTGGGTGATCTCTAAGACATCTCCGAGAGCTTGCTCGACGGAGGCGGAGTTCAGGCCTAGCTCCGCAGCGCTCATTGAGTAAAGAGGTACGCGCATATGCTCCGCCAATTGATCGATCGCTTGTGGTCAGCCCAGCACGGGGTCCCTGAAATGTATGATGTTGTGGAACGTACCAGACTCAGCAGTCAATGTCTTGCCCACTCCAGGCTCGCCTGCAAGAAGCATAATAATCCCTTGACCTGGGATTGGTATTAGCGCTTGTCGAGGTGACGCAAACGTCAATCGTGGAACCCACCTTTGCCTTCAATCACGTCGTCGAACACTTCACTGTTCATGCTTTGGCTCTTTGTGAAGGAGAGGATGAGATCTTTATACCCTTGCGGAAGGACGAGACTGTCAAACGCGCGATCATTCCAGACAATCTCCTTTACATCATCGACGTTGAACTTGGCTAGTGGTCGTCAGCAGTCTTGCAACTTACGAGCGATTGAGGATTGCTTGCCCCATTTTTTCAGTTTTAGAGAATACCCCTTGACAAGTGGGCTGCATATGAGGTGATGGTCTTCGGTAAGGCTCTCGGAATCTACATATTAAGTTGTCAAATGAGATTAAATCACCCTATCAGTCCTAGCAGAACTTACCGGCAGGAGAATATTGTAATTGGAAATCTTGTGATTGTGCTGGCGGTAGAGACGGCGGATGTCTATGATGGGTATATTCTCTGGAACGACTCGGCATACCATAGCTGCGGCCAGGTGGGTGGACAGATGGATGGCTAGTTGGTCCAATGTTCGGATGATGGATGGGGCTAAAATCTTCTACAAGATCTTCTACATCTTCTTCATGCCCACCATCAACAGCGCGTGAATGATTATACGACCGTCAACCTGATCAGAAGTCAGCCACTCTGTTCTAACCGTTGATCCTATATAAGGACTGACCATTCGGTTACGTGGCCCAAAAAAATGACTGCCAAAATTAGCACTCATGATGATCTCGGCCAAGCCATCGTACGCCTTGTAGTGGTATCCCTGGAGAGTTTCAAACCGCTTTCCCCGACTGATAAGCTGGTGCTTGATGTCTTCGAAGTGCGGGTTGAATGTTGCCGGATAAGCCTCCAACTGCGTGATCGGTTTGGTACCTTGGAAGGGCTGGATAGAGGTTGTGTGAGATGCGTATCCAAACCCAAATCCGCTCCAGTCCACGTATTTTGAGTCCAAATAGAAACCCCTACGTCCTGCCTCGCCGCTGTATCCCGAGCTTTGCAATTTCACCATCATGTCTTTACCACCCATTTTGCACAACAGAACATCTCCCGGCTTAAACAATGTCCAAAGATAGTCGAAGGTCATAACACTGTGATTGAGGAGGTCATGGTAAGTACTAACGGTCTCCTCAAGTTCGACTGACATGACTGTATACAGAAGTTGAAGATGGGAACGGGTAGTCTCATCAAGTTCATTCTCAACGGCTTCCTTGAAACGATTCCACCGATAAAAGAAGGGCTCGAATGGTCTCGCGAACGTAACGTGCTTCAAACCGGCTGTGATTCCTTCATAACCCTCAAAGACGTTCTCCAGAACAGCCTTGAGCAATGGGCTCTGGACTACGATTGCACTGACTTGCATAGCCTTGCCGCCATCCTGGTGACTTTTCTTATTCCGGATGAGAATGGCAAACCGTTGAACAGCCTCGGTCTCTTCCAATTTGGGTGTGGCATCCTCTGGGTATTCTTCAACCCAGTTTGTGCAACATCCGCACTTCGGTGGGCCTTCGTAGAGATTTTTGGAGTCGCAAACCATTCCGACAACTGAAGGAATGACTTTCGCATTAGCCTCATCCAGACTTGTAGACCCTACCTGGCCAATATCCTGGGGGATGCCCTCGTTCTGGCTATCAGCTCTGGAGTCCGCAACCGTTCCATGGGACACATAACTTGCGATACTCTCCACCCCTAGGTTGCTGCTTCGGCTGTCGTCCATGTTGCGTACTGAGATCAGTCCTCAGGTAATTAGCGCGCAGATAAGTGCTTGAACCGTTCGAACACTGAGTCTTTTAAGTTCTGTTTTCAATCAGGCAGCAGCAAGGCAATCCACGGTACAGTATGCCCCGCACAGACCGGTGAAATAGGCAACCGACGCTCTAGTTGCATGATTTATTTTGGGGGAAGTTTTAGACGGATGGATAGGCTGTTAGTTCTTCTATATCGGGTAATAGCTATGCCGGCCTCTTGAGAAGCCATAGGGAGATGTGGAAAAGATAAAGACTTTCAGTATTGCGGAGAGCGCCTCACTTCGGCCCTCGGAAAAGGTGGCTGTCCGGTCCATTCTCGCAACACCATATGTGGGCCGTTCAAACAGTTCCTCCCGGATCCCTCATTTCAGTCATAGGTAGTACATTTGAGAATCTTTTTTCTATGAGTGTTGTCTAGTTCTGGTCTTCAAGTGCCCCAACGCTGCTGCGTATGCATGAAGTTTCCCAATAGACTCACCAAGCACATGTCCGGCCGAGGACACGGTCCAAAATCGATAAGCCATCTCCCTGGAACACACCTGGACTGCACTGTGGATCAAATCTAGCCTATGGGTGAAATGCGTTGCTAATTTATCCACTTCTTCAGGCCTGAAATTCTACAGAACTACAACGCTCGTCCTCAACCCGCCGTACTAAGCCGAATGGGTCATGGTAGGGCCGTTCAAGAAACAATACATAGCTCGGAGACAAAGATCCTAGGTAATGCTTTGGATAACTGCTGGAAATGCGTTGCGAAAACGCAACATTTCTGGCGCGTTCAAGACTGGACAAGTTGAGGGATGCAAGCGTTGGAGTGGTCTGCACAAGAATTTTGCAGTGGCTGGGGGAACACTTTATCAATGGTGACACAGTTCATCAACGGTAAGACGATTCTATGAAGGAGAGGTTACTTCGCTTTTATCGTGAAGTCGATGCCGCTTGGTCTCTTTCCGCTCGGAAAATGCGCGGACATAATACTAGATTCAGACTAACGCCCAGCATAATAGGTCAAAACTTGATTCCTGCCTGCCTTGTAAGCGAGTATACCGCATATCCAGATTCAGTACTTCGAATCGCATTTCCAAGACGATAGCTCTATTGTCTTAGTGAGTACCAATAATCCTTTAGTGTATAGACATTCGTCGAAACGTCATTCAATTTTTCCAGGCAAAACCCTCAGCACAGAGAGCCAGCATTCACACGTGCATCATTCAAGGTTTCCGCCGAGACCGTATCATTCGAATGGGACTTCGGCAGGCGCGCTTGTGTCTCGGAGAGCATCATGACACTGCATCGGCCGCTGCCAATAGAGAATTGCTGCTTTGCCTTTCCGTGCCTTTGCCTCTGATCCGACTCTACTTTACATTTCAATAGTAGCAAGCGCAACGAAAACTATTTAAAACGTCGTCACGGGAGACGAAACTGTGAGTAACAGAAGCGTACGCCCAATCTCCTTTGTGGCTTTTCCCGTTGTCTGCACCCATACTCGAAGGCTATATTCGATGCATCTAAAAGCTCTTCTCTCTGACTGGCTTCTACCCATTCATTTCAGTCCAAGACTAAATATCGGGGACTGTGTTTTGGTTTAGTTTGACAAACATTAACTCGAAACAAAAGCTACTGTGGTACTGCGGTAGGTTAAGGCTCACGCACAGGCAGAGAGGCGAAGAGACGGAGAGGCAAAGAGGCAAAGAGGCAGAGAGTCGGAGTCTTTGCCGTGTCGTGTCGCGTAGTTAGCGAACGCCGCAGTTTTGCAGCTGCCAGTTTAGCTTGTTCTCCCGCGCGCCACCCCCTCATTATCTACCCCAAAGCGCCCCTTCCCCCCGCAAATTGAAAACGACGCGGAACAACGGCAGAATGCAACCAGACGCGTGACGCATGAGCTCCTTAACTACTTACCATGTACCTCTGTCGTCGCAAAAACCGTGGATCTTCGTATTCTTTCGTGCTCCTTTCATGCTCTTCATGCGATCCTGTCTACCTCAGTCTGCCGACAGAACTGGTCTGAGGGCCACATCTAGCAGATGCTACTTCTCTTTCGCGCCTTGGACCCCTTTCTTACACCCGGATACGCGCTTGGACCAGTATGTGGACTGCAAGCACCCAAGCTACGTGCCGGACGCGCTTGCGACCGACGCCCTTGAGGCCCTCCATCTTGAGGCTCTGTGCCTCCACTTTGGTCACTCGCCCTGCGCCACTTCAGGTTCATAGTAGAGAGGGGCTTTGGGCTGTGCGTCCAGCCGCCTTCAACTATGCCCGGGCCGTCAACGCCAGCCATTCCAAGAACAGATGGTCCACATCATCGCCTGCATCAGGGCCTGCATCCGCTACCGCTGGCCGTCATGCATCCCTTACTTCCGACCAATATTCGGAGGAGGTTCCGCTCACGCCCCCTTTTACCGCTGGCCCTTATTCCACCCTCACCGTCGGTATTCCTCGCGAAACCTATCCAGGCGAGCGCCGTGTCGCTGTCACGCCCCAAAATGTCAAGATACTTCTCAAAAAAGGCTTTTCGCGCGTCTTGATTGAACACAGTGCTGGCGTCGAAGCCCAGTTTACTGACGAGGCTTATGAGCAAGCTGGTGCCAAGACTGTTGACCGTAGGACTGTATTCTCCCAAAGCGATATTCTTTTGAAAGTCCGCGCCCCTAGTGTTGATGGCCCTGATAGTGAAGTGGATGCATTGCGTGAAGGCGCAACTATCATGTCTTTCTTATACCCTGCCCAGAATAGACATGTTGTAGATAGAATTGCTTCTCGCGGTACTACTTCGTTTGCTATGGATATGGTCCCTCGCATTTCCCGCGCTCAAGTATTTGATGCTCTAAGGTATTTCCTGGCCATCAGTACCATGACAGTGGTGGAGATTAACGGCGTGATCATTTAGTTCGATGGCCAACATTGCCGGATACAAAGCCGTTTTGGAAGCCTCTAACCACTTTGGCCGTTTTTTGACGGGTCAGGTAACAGCAGCTGGGTGAGCGCGATAAACTGATCACCACACTCTTTTTTTGGTTGCAATTTTTTGCTAATATAACTTTCAGCAAGGTATAATACCAGACCTAATGATTCCATTGATTAGGCCAACGATGATCTAGATCCCACCCTGTAAAGTGCTTGTTATTGGCGCAGGTGTCGCTGGACTAAGTGCTATCGCCACGGTTAGTACTCCACATCTTGCTCCATCTTTTGCAAAAGCAAGTGTAACTGTTTTAGGCTCGCCGTATGGGTGCAATCGTCCGAGGGTTCGACACTCGCTCGGCAGCCCGAGAGCAAGTACAGTCTCTTGGTGCCGAGTTCATTGAAGTTGAGCTTGAAGAAGAAGGCTCTGGTACAGGTGGCTATGCAAAAGAGATGTCGAAAGAATTCATCGAAGCGGAGATGAAACTTTTTACCGAACAATGCCGCGAGGTAGATATTTTAATCACAACGGCACTGATCCCTGGAAAGCCGGCTCCAAAATTAATCACAAAGGCGGTACGCACCCTTATCACATTCCAGAGCATAGCAGCTTCTTACACAATGAATAGATGATAGCTGCGATGAAACCAGGCTCTATAATAGTTGATCTCGCCGCTGAGGCAGGAGGTAATTGCGAGGCAACTGTTCCCGGACATCTCACCAAGCGCAATGGAGTTACCATAATTGGTTTGTCTCACCCCCTTGGGTCTCTTAGAACTAAGGTTTACACGAGGTTAGGATACAATGATTTGCCCTCAAGGCTTCCTACACAGTCCTCGACGCTCTACTCCAATAATATTACCAAATTCCTCTTGTCGATGTCACCGCGAGACAAATATTTTGATGTTGACCTGAAGGATGAAGTCGTTCGAGGTTCGATTGTAACTTACAATGGGAAAATCCTTCCTCCAGCGCCTCGCCCCGCGCCTCCCGCATCGCCGCCTCCGAAGCAGAAGGCTGTTGACACGGATCAAGCTGCAAGTGTAGTAGCCATGACTCCATGGGAAAAGGCCTCACGAGAAGTTGCGACCGTCACCGCCGGGATGAGCACCGCACTTATTCTTGGAAAAGCCACCGGCCCGTTATTCATGAGCAATGTATTTACGTTCGCGCTTGCTGGATTGGTCGGATACCGCGTCGTTTGGGGGGTTGCGCCTGCTCTGCACTCCCCTCTTATGAGTGTAACGAATGCAATTTCAGGTACTGCACTTCCGAGGAAAAGATGCTCGATATAGACGACACTAACGTTTTCTTCTAGGCATGGTTGGCGTTGGTGGTTTCTTCGTTATGGGTGGCGGCATTTTGCCTGATACAATTCCCCAAGCCCTTGGAGCGTTGTCGGTTCTTCTTGCCTTTGTCAACGTATCAGGTGGCTTCGTGATTACAAAACGCATGCTAGATATGTTCAAACGTACGCTTCGATTTAGCAACCTCAAGGTCTCTCATTTACATTCACGCCGTACTTATTACGTTGTTTAGGCCCGTCGGATCCTCCAGAATACCCTTGGTTGTATGCAATTCCAGCTGTGGTCTTTGGTGGTGGGTATATTGCTGCCGCCAGTACCGGTATGGCTGGCCTAGTCCAAGCTGGCTATCTTGTTAGCACCATTCTGTGCATGAGTAAGTCTGATTGTCCATCTGATGATGGCAAGCTCATAGTCTAGGTTCGCTCTCTGGCCTTGCTTCCCAATTGACAGCTCGCCGAGGCAATTTTCTCGGTATTTTGGGTGTCGGTTCCGGGATACTCGCATCCCTTGCTGCAGTTGGCTTTTCTCCAGAGGTACTGATGCAGTTCGCCGGCCTTGCAGGCATTGGAAGTATTCTTGGTAAGTATCTAAAGCGGTTCTCAAGCTTCCAGGACATAATTTGACCGAAGTCATGTGCAGGAACATTGATAGGAAGACGAATTACGCCAACTGGATTGCCACAGACTGTAGCAGCGCTTCACTCCGTAGTTGGATTAGCAGCGGTCCTCACTAGCATCGGCAGCGTGATGGCAAATATTGGACATATTTCTATGCTTCACATGGTCAGCGCATACTTGGGGGTTCTTATCGGTAAGCGCTTGGTTCTTACCCAGAAATTAACAGCTACTGAGCTCTCGCGTCTTTGTATTTACAGGTGGAGTTACTTTCACCGGCTCAATCGTCGCATTCCTCAAGCTTGCAGGCCGCATGTCTTCTAGACCAAAGATTCTTCCGGGCAGACATGTCATCAATAGCACCTTACTCGGTGCGAATGTAGCCACCATGAGCGTGTTTCTTACCGCAGCACCGGGGGCACCTCTGATCGGTGCTGCATGCTTGACTTCCAACACTGCTCTCAGCTTCCTCAAAGGATACACCACCACGGCTGCAATCGGTGGCGCCGACATGCCTGTTGTTATCACTGTTTTAAATGCATACTCTGGATTTGCCCTGGTTGCCGAAGGCTTTATGCTCGATAATCCTCTTCTCACTAGCGTCGGCGCGCTTATCGGCGTCAGTGGCTCCATTTTGTCCTACATCATGTGTGTAGCGATGAACAGGTCGCTCACCAACGTGCTTTTCGGCGGCATTGCCGCACCAGCCGATAATGTGGTTAAGATTGAGGGAGAAGTGTCAAGGGCCACGGTTGACGAGACAGTAGATGTGCTTGTCAACGCCGAGAATGTCATCATCGTGAGTTTGCCTCCAACCCGTATTCCCTTTGGGCTATGCGATTATGTTCATTTGGACCTTTATTGATATATGTGCGCCGCGTATAGGTCGTTGGGTATGGAATGGCCGTCGCGAAGGCCCAATACGCCATCTCTGAAATTACACATATGCTCCGGGCTAAGGGTGTCAACGTCCGATTCGCAATCCACCCTGTTGCTGGAAGGATGCCAGGCCAGTGTAATGTCTTACTTGCTGAGGCGTCCGTGCCGTATGATAGTGAGTTCTCTCCATTAACTTATTGCTTCAACGATCTTCCAAGCCCATGCGTGCTAATGCGCAGCGACAGTCGTGTTGGAAATGGACGAGATCAACGACGACTTCTCTGACGCCGACGTTACGCTCGTCATCGGCGCTAACGATACCGTCAATCCCATTGCGCTGGAGTCCGGAAGCGCGATAGCCGGTATGCCTGTCTTGCATGCCTGGAAGAGCAAACATGTTGTAGTAATGAAACGGGGCATGGCAAGCGGGTATGCTGACGTGCCGAATCCAATGTTCTATATGGACAACACGAAGATGTTGTTTGGAGATGCGAAGGATAGCTGCGATGGTAAGAGCGAAGCTCAAAGGATATATTTCTGAGATTGTGCTAATAAATTTTGCCTTAGCTATTAAACGAGCGTTAGAGTCAAGGAACTGAATACAAGCAGGCCTTATTTCAAGGCCTGAGGGATCTGCTCTGAGCTAGTTTGCACTATCTATTACAAATACATCATGTATCTCATAGTTTATTTTCCATACATCGCTTCACATATCATGCAAATGACAGCTATAATGCCACCTTAACTCCCTTGAGCGCTGAGAAGTTGAGGGATGGCTATCAGGGGGTGGATCGAGTGAGATGATATGGCTGGGGCGTGTAAGTACAATCAGGCACAGACTTCAGTCCACGAATCCGGAACTGGCTGCCTCAATTACTTTCGTCCTTGTTCCCGTAGAACCAGCTGCATTTTTTTCTTTATCCATCATAGAATACAAGTTTGCTGAATTATACACTACATTGACCTCAAAGGTTCTACAATGAACATGAGAGTAGGATGAGCACATCCTGTCCCAGACTGAGTTTGTCGACATCAGCTGTCGACATCTGCAACATCATCCGTCCAAAGCCGCAAAATGTGTGAGGGCATTCAATTATCCAACCTCTACTTATACAGTCTGTCCTTCGCACATCCCTCTCACCTAATGCAGACCACGAGGCTTGGCCTAGCGATTTGCCGCAACGCCATTTGCATCCGCAGCAACTGCTGCTGAACCCACGCCCGAACCTCATGATCCAAACCTGTATGGCCCGCCGGCTGGAATCTGTGTCAGGTTCTGGTAGACCTAGTTGATACTATGTCCCTGATCAGCGTTGTCGGGGCCTTTGTACACGCCCCGCCCTCGCCGTTGAAGCGGAGGTTCCAAGCTGGAGAAGCCACACATTAGTCTAAATCTGTATTCTTTTCCGCAAGACGAATGAGGGACTCACTGGCTGGGAATAGCGTAAGACGATCCCACTGCACCGTCATGTATTGCTCGATGCCCGATGATGCGTTTACACGGCCGAGCTTGTCGTGAGCGATGCGGTAATCCTTAAGCTTCGCCATGTATTTCAGCATACCCGTGAGAGCTGTGAGGGCGAGCTGCTTAATGTCGAGGCGTTTGGTGTCGTATCTTGATACACCAAGGCTTGGATCTTGGTCCAATGTGACATGTCAGGCTTATTCTCGTGAGGATGATCGATATAGCAGGCGAGCACCTTTGTGAACTAAAACTGTTAGGATTCCCATATCATCGGAAGCGGATTCTCAACTCACTATCACCGCGCTCTCTTATGTGCTGCATCCAGCGCAATCGCCGGCATCACTGTCGCGGCCTCGTTAGGGCCGCCCATCTTCGCAACCAGTTCTCTGGACGCTTTCACGCCAAATTCTCGTACCCTCACAACATAATCATCGTCGCCAGCAGTTTTGAGGCTCCGAGCAGTAAACCGACAGCCTGCCCGAGCCTGTTCCGCACCATATTCCGCTTGTTTCTCGAGGAATTCGATGGACTTTCGGAAAGCAACTCGGCGTTTCCACAATGTGGCTTTATTGGACTCGTATACCTTGTAGCTCTGGCATTTGTCGACGTGCTGGTAGCTTTGCTTTTCGTTGCAGAGCCTGTCTTTGTGTTGCTCAGTCTTGACGTTATCCCAGAAGCCAAGTAAATCGACAACGAATCTGGTAACGACCGGTATGGCATAACTGGTAGCGTGTGAGCGTCATCTCGTAGCCAACCTCGCAAATAGCAATGTGTAACTTAATCCTTGACAACACCGATCTGGTACACCTGCTCAAGGCCTGGGGCAGTTTTTGACTTTCTGTCGACTGTCGAGGTCACTGTCGGGTACCACCAACTCACCACCCTGTTTCTTGCCATCGTATTTATATTACCTATTACCGACTGAGTGGCAATATCGACCTGGTGGCAATTGGGTAACAGTTACATATCGTCGTCAGCGTCAGTCTTTTGCCCCCTACCCTATGTATATAGACAGCTTCAAGAGCCAGCTTCAATCGACAGAGTTCTTATGAGTGACTTGTCCGTCCGACACTTTCTGAAACTTACGCTGCTCGCGTGCAGTAACCCCTTTCGACATTTCTACGAAGTATTCCATGAACACTTGCGGGGTTTCTTTCGTGATGAGCGTTTGTAGCACGTCGAGAGCGTCGTAGAGCGCTTTGCCCTCGCCTATCATATCTCCCAGATAGCTGCTTGGAAGGACTGCCTCATCTGTGATTCCTGGGTTGCGGAATTGCGCCTTCTCGGATTTAAAGATCATTTCCTTAATGTCGCTGTAATTAGAAGTGGACACAATCCGCGCAGGCCTGGCAACTTCAGCAGGTAGTACTTCCCTTCGGTACTGATAGGGTCGTGCTTTGCGAGCTTTCTGTAAGCCTTGCCCTTATTTTTGCTATCAATTATCAGATCCGAAGTATCCATCTGTGATAGGTAGTTTTGCTCTTTGGCGAGGACCAGATTCTTGGCTGGGGTGTAGAACGACTGCCACATCTGAGCGGAGTTATTCTTAAAATATCTAGGAAATACGCGCTGGAAGAGTCTGTGAAAGGCTCCGCCTTTCATGGTGTCTGGATCCGATGATACTTCACGCATACCCCATGCCGTAAGAGAGCCGACATTCCAATCCCGAAAGGGAGGGGAGTTGGTAAACTACTGAGATGTAGCTTTATCTAGGAGTAATCATAAATGAACGCTTACAACTGTATAAAGGCGATCAGAGCGGACAAGAGTCACTGCATCACAGAAAACGCCTGCCCATAGCGCTGTTAGGCTACTGTTAAGCCCCATAGTTCCTGGATCCAGGCAGCGTCCATCGCCTTCACACATTAGGCCTGGATATAACTCGACCATGTCAGGGTCTTCATAGAGATCACGCAATGCGTCGGTTATTTTTGGCTCTTTGTTGATGTCCTTGAAGGTGTGTGTTTTGACAGTCCAAAGAATTGACGGAACTCATTCAACGTTGCAATCTCCTTGGACAATCTCGTTCATTAGCACAGTACATCCAAGCAGGATATTCTCTCAGATGATGTGTCGACGCCCAATTGGCCCAAAAAGACCGGTCCTTGGTCGCGGCTCGTTGTACTCGAGCGTCGATTGCTTGCAATGGCGCTCGCAATAGGCGAACGTCTCGTGATCGTTCTTGTATAGTAGGTTCCTTCTATTGTCCCACCATACGTTCTTATTGTTAGACTTTCTTAAGCAGGCCAAATTTGTATGGAAAGCTGGTATATACGCTGCCTTAGCTAGTAAGATCTTCGTGGGACCCAATGGCGTCTGGATAGTAATCGCTGCTGCCCCTATACCCTCAATCGAATCCATGCCCGTTCCACTATACACGTTATCAACGATCGATCGAGGTTCGTTGACGAGCTCCGACCGAGCAATGACTTCGTATATGCCGGAACGGGCATGGATCCGATTGAGGGTATAGGGACGGCAGCGATTACTATCCAGACGCCATCGGGTCCCACGAAGATCTTATTAGCTGAGGCAGCGTATATACCAGCTTTCCATAAAAATTTGGCCTGCTTAAGAAAGTCCAACGATAAGAACGTATGGTGGGATAATAGAAGGAACCTACTATACAAGAACAATCACAAGACGTTCGCCTATTGCGAGCGCCATTGCAAGCAATTGACGCTCGAGTACAACGAGCCACGACCAAGGACCGGTCTTTTTGGGTTAATTGGGCGTCGACATGATGACTTGCCATTTTCGAACTTAGAGCATCACAAGGATCTCGTTACCTCAGCAGGCTCAGACGTGATTCCGTTGGTGCAGATTTTCAATCGGTCCGCAAGCTGACTAACTACATTTGTGCGAAACCACCGGAATCACGTCCGAGGTTATCTCAGTAAGCGACTCAGGCGGCAAACGAGTAAATCTCGCTAGTACTTAACTAGTATAGCTTTATATAAAACCCCTACTAGCTTTATTAAACCCCTGCTAGCGTTTTATAACCCCTGTACTTGGAAGCGCTGTCTCGTTTGCCGTCTGAGGGCCTTTGGTGCGAAAACATAGGAGGGTCGACTCGTCAATAGAACGCGACACTACTGAAGAGCAATATATCTCCACCAGTTAACTAGTTAACCACTGCAAAAGGTAATCGATTATATTTCAAAGGCCGCTTTATTTATCTATGTACTTATTTATGCATTTTAGCCAATACAAAGTTCTAAAATTACAGGTCGAAATTTCTCGACGCGTCTTTTTGGGTCGACTCCGCGAATCCCCCCCGATGCCCCCTCCCCCCCCAAGAGCTTCAATAGAGCTTCAAGTAGAGCTTCGATAGAGCCTTAATAGAGCTTCAAGCAGAGCTTCGGATAGAGCTTCGAGCAGAGCTTCAAGTAGAGCTTCAACAGAGCTTCGAGCTAAGCTTCAAGCAGAGCTTCAATAGAGCTTCGACCTGAGCTTTGAGCAGGGCTTCGATAGAGCTTCTAGCAGAGCTTCAAGCAGAGCTTCGATAGAGCTTCGAGCAGAGCTTCGGATAGAGCTTCGAGCAGAGCTTCGAGCAGAGCTTCGAGCAGAGCTTCGAGCAGAGCTTCGAGCAGAGCTTCGAGCAGAGCTTCGAGCAGAGCTTCGAGCAGAGCTTCGACAGAGCTTCGGGTAGAGCTTTGAGCAGAGCGTCGTGCAGAGCTTTGTATAGAGCTTCTCTATATAGAGCTTGTATTTGGGCTTGTTTTTTGAAGGCCTTGTAACAACTTTATATAGAGCTTTATGCAGGCTTTGTGCAGACGTTCGTGCAAACGTTGATAGAGACGATGGTGGAGACGTTCGTACGGACGATTGTATGGGCGATTGTAGAGCCGTTCGTAGAGACGTTCGTAGAGACGATTATAAGACTTCCTAGTATATTAGTGCTGCGTATTAGTAGAGCTTTGAGTAGAGCTTCGCGTAAGGTTTTTGCAGAGCTAGGGAGGGTAAGGACGCGTTGGTGTCTACCTTTATCTCAGGTGCCTCAGCCGCTTCTCTAAGGAATTTATGGCGTTGCATGGGCCCACTCTCTTGCCACAGCCCCACTCTGCGGCGCGCACTAACTCCTGAGCCAATAGAACGTCGCGCTACCCCTAGCCCCCCTGCAACCCCCAAATTCCTCTGCGAAGCGTCTGAGAGATTATAGGCGCGCGTTTGCTGTAAACCGGGCCCGATTCTTAACGTATGCTAACTTTAAGCAACTATAATGGGGTTAATATACTAGCTACGGTCTTAGTGCGCGATGCATTTGAATTATAATCTCTTCTTTTATTTAATTATAATAATTGTAACTAGCTAACTACTGTATTAGGGGGCGAGATACAGCCTTAAAGTTTAAAGACGCGTTTTTGAACCCGGTCCTGCCCTCTCGTCGACATAGCGACTGTACTCCACCACCACACCTCTATTCACCCTAAAACTTCCTAAGGTACCTCTTATACCCTATTACAAACAGCTCACCTAATTATACTATACCTATACTAGTAGGTATGGATTTGCTTCGCAGTAGGGGGGAAGCTTTAGGTAGAGGCTCGTGTAGAGCTTCGTGTAGAGTTTCGTGCAGAGCTTTGTGCAGAGCTTCATGCAGAGCTTTGTGCAGAGCTTCGTGCAGAGCTTCGTGCAGAGCTTCGTGCAGAGCTTCGTGCAGAGCTTCGTGCAGAGCTTCGTGCAGAGCTTCGTGTAGAGCTTCGTG
>Ga0307515_10011962_pt1 | contig 16388 bp, 15 predicted proteins | sample 17_EM_MG_FD_194513 | JGI IMG/M metagenome (GOLD analysis project Ga0307515, IMG submission 194513) | Populus trichocarpa ectomycorrhiza microbial communities from riparian zone in the Pacific Northwest, United States - 17_EM | ecosystem: Host-associated > Plants > Roots > Unclassified | place...
GTGAGCAGACGAGGTAGGCAAAGAAAACATTCTCGAAGGAAAGCAAGTCGCGATTTTAAAGAGCGCAAGGAAAGGCAGGGCGAGAGGACAAGGCATTGGTGACCTGTGGGAGGATGAATCTGAGGAATTTAGCACAACTGTCGATGCTATCATTGGGTTCGCTGCCAGTGAGCTTAGGATTAAGAGTTAGCACGCCTCGACAAGAGGACGGAATATGGAAAACCGGACATCGATATTCGCCCCAGAAAATTACTGTATAGTGTGGCTACGCCGGAATCCAGCCTCAAGTTCAGAGCTCGGATTTAGAGGGAGGGACGGTCGGGTTTAGAGAAGAGGGGGGGGGAGCTCTAATAGTGGCAGGTCTGTGTAGAAAAAAAACCGTGCATCTCAGATGGCAAGACTCGCGTAACCCCTGAAGCCAGTGCGAACCCTCCTTCTATCTAGATGGCACATGAAACTGATAGCAGTGCTACGGGATTGAATCGTTATTTATTCCTTCGGGTGAAAGGGCACGAGAAGCACGCCGCCTGCGGCCCGGGCCTTGCAGGCTAACTATTCGGGTTGCTTTGGGAGGCATTGCCACCGTGCAGCAACAGCTAGGGCGGGCGGCCGTCGCTCATTGACGATGTGAAGGGGTTCTGCAAGACAAGGACCATTATATTGAACCTCTCTTGCTGGTCAACGTAGCGACCTCGTGGCAACCGTGGTATCTTCAAGAAAAGGATTGTCCTAGAAAATCTGCGAGATGCGCGTGCATGTGTAAGCGGATATTACAAGGGGATAGGAAGCATGTATATATTGTATGGGGTAGATTGCCAACGGCGAGCGATAGAACAATATATATGAGAAGTTGACGATGTGGGTGAGTGAAGGAGGTGAATGGAGGAGACTCAAAACCTCAGTCGCGTACAAATAATCGGATCTCGCCCCCAAAACCAAGAGAAGATTCTCGACGAGGAAGCAAGTGACAATATCAAGGAACAGGAAGAAGGGCAGAGCGAAGGGTTGGCGACCTGCGGAACTCCGATGAATCTGAGGAACCCGGCGCAACCATCGATGGCATCATTCGGTTCCCTGAACTCAGAGGAGTTAGTACACGCAGGAAATATTATTATTTGCAGGAGCTCACAGTTGGGGCTGGAATGACCAGAGGAAACCAGATTGTCCAACGGCTCCTCAAAAACTCGGTCGATACTTCTACAGATCCCCGCAACCTCTATACTCTGGAGGAGCCTTCTACAGTTCTCCACACCCTCTGTAGACCCAAGTTTCTCGTAAACGTCTGCAGCGCGTAGAGCCTCAGACCTTGCCTCTTCAAGCCTGTACTGCTTGCACCATATCGCGACCTGCGCCTCCATCACAACACCCAGCAGGTATGGGCTATCGGCCACGTGCGACTTGGCGCGTTCGATGTGAGCTTGCGCATCGTCGAGCCTGCCTCCACTGAGAAACAGCTGTGCCAGTGTGAGATGAGCTGAAAGCAGCTGATCGTGCCAACTGAAAGGGATCGCAATTTTGATGGCTACCTCGAGATGATGAACAGCCTTCTCCGTCTCGCCATTGGTTTGGTATATCATGCCGAGAGAAAGATGGGATTGGCAGGCGTGAAATTCTTCACCTTTCTCTGGGAGGAGATTGGTAATGAGGGATGTGACTTCTTCTGCGACATCAAATTGTTCGTCCTCATTCAACAACCGAGTGAGTTTGGTCGAATAATCTGCCTGTTGCCCGTGTCACCGAGCCGTTTGCAGATCTCCAATGCTTCTTTCGCTTGTTCTACCCCTTCCTCAGGGAGGTCCATTAGTATATTAGCATTAGCCAGCACCGCCAACGCCTCTGCAATCTGACGGTCACTTCCCTGCTCTCTCCAAAGCTCCAAGGCATGAGCGGTGAGTCGCTTGTGCTCCGCCAGATTTCCAAGGAAGGAAGTCAAAATTGAGAGTGCGAACAAGCATCCCGGCTTGAAGCGATGATGATCTGGAAGCCCTTCAATTTTTGGCTTCAGGGTGGTTGGTCGCTTCTTGTGGAGGGCGAGGCGCTTTATGAAATTTGTGCAGGCGTCCCAGACACTATCTGAGTCCGCATCGATCGTCGTGAAGATATCGAGCAGGTGCTCGATATTTATGTCTTCTGATGTGATCAATTGTTTTTCTCCGAAGTCAGGCATCTTCGGATCAATCTCGGCTGACATGCGGATGAAGTAAAATTCTTTGGTTGTGCAGAGCAGTGGAGATGTCTTCGGGTTGTCGGGGGATAGATAGTCTCGGAGTGGTGCAAGCATTGTAACGAACCCGTTGCTTCGATGCGTCAAGGAGAGAATGCAGAACCTGTCGAAGATATCGGCTCTGTTGGGGATAGTGGGAAACAGCCAGTCAAGGCCGTTCTCGTCAACGCCTTGCGGGAAGAATGCAACAACTCCGAGAAGCCCTCGCGCGTCAGGCCCAAGTTCTCGGAACATGGGAGAAGCAAGCGAGAGTTCGATCGCGGCAGCGAGGCTCTTGTTATGCCGGGTATGCAGCACACTTGTTCGCCGTCGCTCCCACTCTCGGGCCAATCGATCCACGTCCCACTTGTTCTGATGCCCGACCGTGGCGAGCAACGTGGTCGAGAGTGGGTGGAAGTCAAGTTGTTTGAGGATCCTAGTGATTAGGTCCGATCGATCGTCGCTATCGTAGATCCCATAGAAGGTATTGGATGCAGCCTCCATCGATAGCGTCGGCACCTCGAGACGCTTGCAACCCGGGGGAGTAGTGGAGATGCGGGACGTGAGGCAGATGCAGATGTTGTCGAACCTACTGAGCTCCTCCACCACGTCATAGATCTCCTGTGCGTCCGTCCCTTGCGGGTCGAGAATGGATTCCGCGTTATCGAGGACCATTAGCATCTTAATTGAGGACAGGAATGTCCTTAGGGGTGTTAAATTCTCTGGGTTTTCAACTCCCGCACCGACGACGTTGGAGATCCGGCGGAGGAGATGAGCGGACGAGGCCGGGAACTGGTCACACCGGATGAACCGACGGTGGTGGCCAAACCTCTGCTTGATACGATCGTGGTGGAGAACTGCCAGCGCGACGGACGTCTTCCCGATTCCGCCAGCACCAATGAGAGCGATTGGGATGAACTGCTCGGCGAGATCGACCACCTTATCGATCAACTCGTCGCGGCCGAAGAATGTCCTTGGTGGCAGAGGCGGAGATTCCCCAGGTATGCTAGATTCAAATGGGGCCATCGGTGATTGGGTTGCTGACCCGGTTTGAGTCTGGGCAACGGTGAGTGATCCCGGTCATTCGGTGACAGCTAGGGTGTGACTGTAACTCACCGACAGGTGTTTACTGCCGCCCTCTTCCTGGTTCTGCACAATAGCACGATGGATATCAGAAAGAATCGCGCGGCTTTTCATGACGTCGTTGCGAATGTCGGAAACAGCTCCATGCATGTTCCCCGGCAAGGGAGACGGTGAGTTTCTAGGTACACTGGATCCAAACGTTAGATATCGGTTTCACTTTTGGCCGGGATCGCTGACCTGGCATGGGTCTAGGTAGTGTTAAGTAGTTGTTCAGCGACGGGTAGATCGCAAACGGTACTTACAATCCGACTCTGGCCGCGTGCATTCTCGGGGCTTTTCGATGTATTACGGTGACTGTCGGAAACAATGGCGGTGTAATTTACAACGTCATTCTGGACGCTGGAAGCAATGGTGTGGGTGTTCGTGTCATCATGATGGACGGCAGGGACAGCATCTTCTGCGTTTTTCGCAAATTCATTCTGGAGGTAGAAAGTTAGCAAGAGGCCTCATTCAAGCGGCGGAACGTACGTCGAAGACCCAAAGAACCTCCTCGAGGTCCACTTTCCAGGCGGCTACTGTGTCCCTATCCTTCGTCGCGCGGAACCATCGCGAGATCGCATTCCGTTCACCCCACTTGACTAGCTCCCTCTGAATGTATGCCACTGTTCTGCGACCAAGAGAGTTTTAGTGGACGGGACCAAGTACACATCGCTAGCTTACTCACAACGTCAATCGATTTATCGCATCGGAGACGGACTGATTGAGCTCGTCCAACCTCCTTCCGTTCGTCCCCCGGTCAAACACTCGGCAGATATCAGCGCAGAGCAACCCAAGTTTCACGCGATCCGGTTTGTTGGCCATCGAGTCCTAGCTGGGTATAAACTGGGAGCAGATCGTAGCGGAAGAGCAGGAAAAATACCCTGATCAGCGTAAGAAGAACGACGACGGACCCAAAAACAGCCTTGGCTGGTGGGATGCTCGAGGTCTCCCTCGCGAGATTCAAGTCTTCAACGGCCGCGTTCAATGCTGAGATAGCGCCCTCTCGCTCATTGGGCTGTTGGAACTCCGCCTCCATGGTCGAGACTCGAGATAGTGGGGGGTACCGTGCGGCGTGAAGGCTGTGAGGAACCCTAATAGAGACGAGCGGCAATATTGTCAGAAGTTAGAACGCGCTCATTTGGTAGAGAGAATTGTATTCGCGGCCGCTGCAGCATAGGCTGGAGATGCGTGCGATCGGCTGATCCGCGCCTACCGTCCAGGATGCCCCCAAGAAATGCTCCATTGATCACCGACCACTGAGCCTGACGCAATGCTGAGTCTTTTACTTTTTGCTCCGCCTGGTCTACCTCCGGTACAGCCCCGACGAGAGGACGGAACGTAGAAGGCGAGACGTTGGCATTCGTCCCAGATCCACGTAATTCAGGAAACCGCGTTGCTAAACCTTCCTTCACGGCCCGCAAAATAGCTTCCTTGGTCTCCACACCCAGGCTACGAATGCACCCAAGCCAGATTATGAACCGTATTGAGCCTCGAGAAACTCTGATAGCCCCCGCAATACGTACGTGGGAGAAAACTCCGCAACTTGGGGTGGTGCGCAGATCGCCTGAGTGGCTGATCGGGTTTTGTTCCATGATACTTTGGGTAGTCATCGACACCGTAAGCCACAAGTCTGAGCCCGTAGGGGCTTGGTGGGGTGTTTCGGGCCTGGTAGTGCGCATAATTGTGAGGGGACCGGAGGCACCAGTCCTAGTCTACTGATCTACTATAAAATAAGACAAAAAACAGCGTATTGGAACAAAAAACAGTGAGAAAGAGTGCGGAAAAACATCGCATTAAAAGCTGGAATCTGAGAACCCCAAACTCGAGCAATGAAGTCTGCATAACCGAAAAAAAAAAAAACGGAACCCCGAGGTAACCGCAGGGTCACCCCGCCCGGCCACACCGGGGAGCAGCCATCAAATCCCCAAAGTCGAACCTAACCGCACCCCTATCTATGCAGGATGGAAAACACAACGCCAACACCTGACGCCAAACCAAGGGCAAATCTCCCTTGATGATAAAGCGTGTCCCTAATCGGGAAGAGAGCTGGGACACCAATCGGTCGAGAATGTCGGTCGTTGTAGTGAGCCTCTCGATATGCGGTGCGAATGTCGTGTGATCCAGTGATAAGATAAATTCCGCGAACACGGGGGACTTGATAGTGCTGACGATCCCAGCCAGCCACACCATGAGGCCGTGCAACTTGTAGGAGGAAGTTTCTATCCGGACTTCGAAAACACGAAGCTCCCGGCAGGCTTCTAGGCTGAACTCAGGGAATGCATTCTCTAGAACGACATACCGAGATGAGCGGTGAATATCGAATTCGCACAGGCTATGAACGATGCAAACTCACGACAGTGGAATGTATAAGTCACAGACTCCACGGTCGACGAACACTTTCGCATGATCCCGGTCGTATCAATGTCCCCACAACATACGAACTGGAGCGAGCGGAAGCGAAGGCCACTCGGGAGGTGGATAAGAGTTTTCAAGGAGTTGGCCCTCCGTGAGTCCGTGTTGACGATGCGCAGCGTGCCTTCAAGAGGAGCAAACAAGCGCCCCGGCTCTAACAAGGCTTGAGGTTCCTGAGGTTTGCGAGGAGGTTTCGGGACCGGGTTAAATTCCAGATCGTCAAGGTTTCGGAACCGAGAGATAAAATCCATCATTGCACCCGGAGGCCCTTGAGGTGAGATGAGATGCAAGGATCTTAGGGAGTATGAGAGGTGGAGGAAACAACGATCGAATATAGGGAGAAATTGTGTGGGGTCGAAGCGAGTGAGAGTGATAGAGGTTAGCCACACGTATTTCTGAAAGGTCGGAATGTATGGCCGGAGGTTTTGGGGTGTGAGTACTTGGCCCGCCTCGATGATAAGATGCCGGGTGTACGGGGTCAGGTCGGCGTCGTCCGCGAGGGATAGTACACGGAAATACCTCCGATTGTAAATCCAACACCATTTCGTCAACCTGTTGAAAAACGGAGGTACCCTCGGACCCGCAACGTATAACCGCTCGTGGATGACGCGTCTCGCGGAACAGAACAACGATCTACACGTCAGAGAACACGACGCTAGAGTATCCCAATCCGTTCTGAGGTACTCGAATATCATGTCCATAAGTTCCCGAGGTAAGCCCATCCATCCATCCGAGTAGTTGGAATCAATTAATGCGAGGTTAACCAGCGCTTTATGCTGGCGAGCCGATCCGCGACGTAGTATTTGCCCTTTGCATTCAATTCGGGTCAAGGCCATTAGCAAACCAGTCAATAAAACGCACTCACAGGAGCCGGGCATTTCCGGTACGAATCGAAGGCTGTGTCCAGCCGGGCTTTGTTGGAGGTCAGGTGGTGGTAGAAGGAACGCTATAGGCCCATTGAGCGTGTGGTAGGTTCGTTGTGAAAGCCGACTAGTATTGGGGGTTGTGGGCGGCGAAAGAGAAACGGTCGCCGTCAGTCTAGACCCAGTGTTCCTTTTACGGGTTCTGGGCGGAGACTGTCATGCACTACTGCATACGATCAGACTGCTCGATCCGACGGTGCCGCCGCTTAGCAGAACAAGGTCAATTCCCAAACGAACAGTATCCTGGACGGCCTATCCTAACCGTACGGCTTGGGTTATCGCGTTTGCGTCGTGGACCGCATATCGAAATCCGCCAACCACCACTGTGCGTTCTCCGATGACCATATGGTGACGTCGGCTAACACCAACCGGTCAGAAAGTCTTCCTTGGGAACTCTCAGAAAAGATCCCCGAACTTCTCCCTATCCTTGATGTTCTCGGACTGAAGCAGGTGAGGAATGATGGATCTATCCGATTTTTGCATGATATCGAGTCTCTTGAAGATGAACCGCGGTTTCCGTGACCTCGTTCGTTGTTCTCCCCGGATCCAACACAAGCTCGGCCTCTATGCTGCTGGATTGGGGCCTAATTTGGTGGTTGGGTCACCGTCGCCGACAGTATCAAGGCTCTCGAAGAGTACCACCCGAAATGGGACAAACCTAATATTGAAGCTAACAGACGGCGGTGAGGATACTGATGTGCAGCTGTCGATCACCGGCCAGAGGCTTGTATCGATGGTGGACTATCGTGATCCTAAGACATTCCAACTAAATGTATGGGACTGGAGAACTAGGGAACACCCTCTTGTACATTGTGTCCCTACATATTCAATGCATACAAAACCTTGCCGAAATCCCCCCCTAGGAACATCATGGCATCATGGGCCTCATCACCAACGGCCGGGAGTCCTTGGGTTCTCCGACGATTACCGGCTCGCTACCAAAGTGACACCGTCTAGTGATGGTGTACCTCCGCGGCTCCTACTCTTAGATGCAGAACGGGTGTCATCAGGGGTACCGGTGCAGACCGGGTTCTGCGGCCACTGGACCTGGATGGTGGAGGCGGTGGGCACGAGCCCTTTTACCCCGACCCCTGTCAGCGAATCCTTGCCTTGTCCCTAGATGGTCAGGATGGCTGTTCGGTTATGAAGGTCTGCATTTGTTGCAGACTTCCCTGAAGTGGGGGGGGGTGATTCAGTACTCGTACGAACTAGGAAGTGAAGGTCTCACCACGCTACAGTTACTGACCCTTTGGCGGTGCGCACGAGATAAAGAATGTTATACCCTACGCTGCCTAAGGTATAATATATAACCTATCATATTTATTCTGAATTTTGCTGTGTGTTGAGATTGTTGTATCATAGCTATGGCAGAAGGGGATATGTAGTTACGATCTCAGCGCACTGGGTTTCAGCTTCTGTTTGCAGTAGCGAGCCACCCTGCTTTTGTGGGGCGCAGACGCCGCGTGGCCCGACTCCCAACTTTCCAGATCCAAACCGTCGCGGTCGTACTACATCCTCCCCCCCCTGTACCCTTGTCCCTACCCTCCGAACTGCGCCCTCTCCACCTCTGAAATTGAGGCTGGATCCCAGCCTACCTCGATCGTTCCAAGTTGTCTGCAGCATAACACTTACAACCAACAACAACACTCCACAAAGCCATGTCGGCTTTGGATTCTCAATCCTCAATTGAAAGACTTCCCACTGAACTCTTGGAACGAATCTTTCTCTTTAATTCCGCTCGGGACACTCTTCGGTTGTCGTTGGTGAGAAACATCGCGATTCGGATCCGTGGATTCGCTGAGCATATGAATTATTCCGAAAGGTCAATCACGCTTTCTACAGTCTCATACGGGCCTCCCCCTCGATCCAATACAAGATCGACCTCTTTGGTGCCGGATTGCAACCTAACTCACGGACGGAGATATCTCTAGCTGATTGCCGCGCGGCCCTCGAAGCGTACTGCAGGAGATGGAAAAGTTTGGACCCCGCGGAAAAGTGGGACAGGGTTTTCCACGTGTCCGGCATCCAAGACGCCCTCGCCGTGAGCGGCACATGTGGGATCCTCTGGAGGGACTCTATCAGATTCTTCAACTTGGGATCTGGGTCGCGAGGCATTCCAAGGAGAGAGTGGGACATTTTGCTTAAGCACGTTGAAGCTAGCACTTTCACATTCTACCCCCAAGCCAACATCATGGCCATCGTTGAAGAGGTGGTGTCGACGTGAGTTATGCTTGCGTTTACAGAAGCGCACTGAGCTTTATCGTCGCCGTATAGGTGGATAATTTATTTGAACACTTTGAGCGACGGAGAACCCCACCCTAAGGCTCGAATCAAGACCTTGTCCTACAACTTCGCACCGGGGAACCCTGGTCCTGTCGATATTGTAGAAATGTCAATCACAAGTTCCAGACTCGCTGTCTTGAGAGGGGACTCCGACATACAAATAACACAAATTGTTGTTTGGGATTGGACCACGGGGGAAATTTTGTTGGTACGTCAATTGTTCGTATCCGCCCCATTCTGATGCGGGACCGTTTATTTAGCAGCTCGAGAACAGGTTCTGCCGATCCATAAAGTTCGTTGACGATTATTGGCTCGCACTCATCATCGCATCGAGTGAGCTCGACTGCCCCCCGAGGCTTGTGCTCTTCAACACAGAGCAGACGCCAATAGATCATCCGACACTGGTACAAACCACGTTCCATTTTGACCCTCGCGAACACTTCGACGTGGACGGGATACGCCTCCAATTAGACCAAGGTGGATACGAGCCCTCCCCTGAGGAAGCCTCGCTTGCGCCATTCTATCAAGATGCCTCCCAACGGGTGCTGGTCGTTGAGTTTTACTCGTATGAATCCGCTTTCGTCATGAAGGTAGAGGCGCTCCTCGAGCTGGCTCGAGAACAGGGAGGCGCGGATTTAGAATGGGAACAGTGGAACGCCCATGTGGTCGAGATTCAGACTAGGGGTGGCATAGTTCTCTGGGTCTCGGGCCCTCGAGTATTTTGCATTTGCCGGACCGAGCAGGCGAACGAGGAGACCTGGATGAATGTGCACGACTTCAGCCCCCGAGAATTCGCGAGGTGTGTGGAAACAGTAACCAATAGTAGAGATGGGATGTTCCTGCGCCGGGTGGGGTGGCCGCCCAGCGTGGAGAAACATCATCTGCCTTGGCATGCCCCCACAATCCAGTTTTCGGACGGCGGTCATGACAGTATCGTTCTTCTTCTGGTGAACCTTCCCCGCTCTCCAAATCTGACTAAAACCTGACCCAAATGTTGTGTAATAGGAGCCCCAGGACGGCGAGAACCTGTCCGTGGGTATAATGCACGTGTGGAACTTTTGATGGTCGTTGTACGACAGGTGCCGTTCTGTGTCGAGGAGGGGATTTCTTCTCTGGAGTCGTCTCGCATATTTACCTGTTGTACATCCCGAATAATGTAGGAATTTGCATGGGTCGAGCTCCTCTGTATCGACGTACTCGATAACATTGCGAAAATCCGTGTGATTGGGTGTCGCTTGTCTCTCGTCCCTCCGTTAAATGACGAGGGCGAGGAAGATGAGCTCGGAGGGGTGCACGTTTCCCTGGGGCACTGGAGAGGCTCGAGATATGTCAGCTTTCTATTCAATGTCCTTTCGGCTACTTTGCAGCTAATCAAGGGCTTGTCTTTGGCCGTTCTGCTCAATCCCACCGGTGTTCGAACGGTGACTAGGTGAAGTACCACAAACGTCTCGTACATGTGACATTTCTATCCTCCTAGTCTATAGCAACAGGTTTGTTGGAGATAACTAGTACGGGTGTGTGGGGGGTGCTTGCCCGGGTATCGCATACCAAGCCTTAACTCGGGCCGTTCACCACGGTTGATGTCTGGCCTAATATCCAGACGCGTAGCAAATCCTCTGGGCCGGTGGAACGCGATCGCCCCTGCAGGGAGTAACATCGAATAAGACAAGACCATTTCTGAACGTGTGGTGGAACTCACAATAAAGTAAACGACATTCCCGAGAAGTGACATGGTGTGATAGATATTATCTCCCTTGGGGCATGGGATGAACCACTTCGGAGCTGGGAGAACCCTTCTACGTCTTTCATCCACTCCCTCACCGATCTGCTGTACCTGAATATCTCTTTGACCCGATCTGCTGAGATCGTACACGTCAACGCCCCACATCTCCCGCTGGTCTACTAAGCGATGCAGCACCAGGACCTTCGTGTCAAAGAGATCGAGGATCAACGTGTTGGGATCAAGATGTACTGTTACGACGTCCTTCCCCCACTCGTCCCACGGTATGCAGGAGCTGGTACGCACAGAATGCGTGTATCGAACAAGCAGTTCCACCGGGACTATGAAGAGCAGGTTTTGCGTACTGAAAAGCGCAAAAATCCTTTGAGCTGGGTCTACCAAGAACTCGGAGCACGCTGCGAATGGGTTTTCGCGCCGAGTGAAGATCAAGTGGCGTCCGAGAGGGGGGACTGGGGGGAGGTCTAGTATCTGCCAACTCCGTGGATCTTCCTGTGGTAGCTGCGTGTCGAAGACGAGCAACCGAGGAGCGGGTCTTGGACGGGATAAAGCAAGCAGCCAGGATCCCTCCAAGAAGTATATGTTAGTGATGTGGGAAATCTCATTGCCGATACCCGGGTCGTGGCTCGAGTGTTCAAGTACCTGGATCGGAGTTAGATCAAGGGCAGTCCTCCACGAAGAAAAATTGCGTACCACTTTTCCGGTCCTCCAATCCCAAACAATCAGTACTTCACTATATCTCTCCGTTACCAAACTTAAGGATTCAACCATGATTGCGATTCTAGATTCGCTGATCTTCTTGTCGATAATCCAATTGTGAAACCCGTCACACTCCAAGTCCAGTTCGAGGACTTTCTGCTGAGGTACTTCGTGAGGTGTGCCATCCAGGAGGCTAAGGAGGTGGACGTTTATGCATCTACGAAGAATTAAATCACCTATCCCCATGTGACAGGAAACCCGGCGAAAACTCACTCAGTTCCCTGCTCGATGACAGCGAGGAGATTATCCTGCGAGCGCGTAACATAAGTGTTGAAGCGGAACTGGAACTCCAACGTCCACTCTTTCATCCGTTGGTTTGGGGAGGATGGGACGCGGAGGAAGGGGATGTGCCTACGATCCGCCGAGTGCCATGTGAAGAGATCCCAATCGATGGGGGATGATCTGAACGCGCCCATATCGATACTCAGGGGGAGATCGTATCGCACTGACGGTTCTGTATCTTTCCACCCGTCCACGTATTTACGGAGTAGTGCCCGCCGCTCGACAAGACTGCACGCGGTGTGGGGGTTATCGATTAAGCCCGCGCTGAAGAGGTCGATACGGTGCTGTAGATGCTGGGAGCTGGAGACAAGGCCTAGGAAGAAGCGGCTGACCTGCAAGAAACTGGGGGTCAGTGGGTGTGAACTACGTTGTCAATTGGACGATACCTCTTTCATCTTCAGGATGTCTGCTGGAGGGAGAGAGGACAGTATGTGTTCTAAGATCTCCAGAGGAAGATCAGATACAGAGGTGGGCCGCATCGCCAGCTCGACACCCAGTGGTGCGGGTTAGAGTCACAGTGGGGGGGATAAGTCGCCGTCGAATCCTGCATCGATCGTGATCGGATCAGACCCGAGCACTTCTCCCACCCGCCACTCCCGACGACGGACGTGTCCGCCTAGCAGTTCCAATGGTTCCGATGACGTTATAACTGATTCTTCCCTGCTCTGGTATAGAATCGCACGCGTCGCGGTCGGGTTCCAGGATAGACCACACTCGCCGACAGACGAGAGCTCCTCAGTCTACGTACGGATCCCGCTCGAGACGGGTCCCCATATTTCTGCCCGATACTACGGTGTTCCTTGGTGACTCCGTTTGCTACTCGTTGTTGATTCGGCGTCCCCTCTACGCGGGGGAACTATCCGGGCTGACGATCGTTCCTGACCCGGATATTTAAATTCGAGATAGAGCACGGTAAGCATCAATTTCATTTCGACTGCGAAGACCACTAGATTTACTACAGAGTACCCACTACGTGCAGGTTACATTGTGCTGAGAAACAAATAGGATTAAGAAGTGCGTTTAGAAAATCTCATCGCCCCGCTTCCAACCCACAAACCAAAGAGGTCAACCATCAGCGGATTGATCTCCAGGTCCTCGCTACAGAGGGGAGAGGCCAGGTACTCGTGCCCGTCTGTTGTGATTAAAACTGTGTCTGAGAACACAAACGCCAGGGATTTTTATGTGGTTCTAGTGTGACGATCATACCAGGCATCAGCACTGACGATTCGCGGATTCCCCAATCTCTAGTAGATGAATTTCCACTGGCCACCCGTCCTAGCCGTCCCCGAAACTGGGAAATTGTAATTTGCCACCAGCCTTCGTTTTCAGAATGTTGCGATGAGGGCGAAAACAAACTCCGAGTCCATCCCCCTTGGCGTTACCGATCCCACCGTCACCAGATACTTTCTTGAGGGGCCTACTGACGGCATTGCGGAGTCCAAGCTAAGCCAAAGAGGATACCACGGGTCACGAGGTTATACCATCTCCATGGGTCAATCCCCTCGCATGTCAAAATCTGTCCAAAGCATTCCAAGTTGCAAGGTAATCGGAGTCGTAAATGCACAACATCGGCCGACCAATCGCCAACCAACTCAACCAAGCTAGGGCTTTCAATGCAAATACCATGCCGCACGTGGCTCCGGGGTGTATCGCCACTAGGCAACAGGTGCTTTGGTAGGCCCTCGCTGCGCCAATGATGTAGGCAAACCGGAAGGGATAGGTCTCTGGCTGAATTTGTGTCGGGTGATCATCAACGGGGTGGGTTCAAAGAGAGCAGGTTTCTCGAGTATCATAACATCGCCAGACCGAACCACCCAATATTACAGGCAATCCACGAGATGTATGAGTTTGAACCATATCTAACACAGAAAACATAAATAGCGCGGCCAACAGGAGACCGGGGCTCGCGAGGTTCTATTTACACTCTACTTTTCTGGAAACGGCCCAATCTCGAACACAATCCCCTTCCTCGCAGCCATCAAAGGGAGTCGATTCTCGGCCTGCGAAAATAAATTCGGCTCCCTATCCAAGTTCTCGGCCCTAATGACAACCCTGAACCCTCTCTCCATGGCTAGCTTTTCAAACATTTTGTCGAGCTCAGTCCATGTTCCCCACCACCTACAGGCGCCGTGAGTTGGTTCACGAGTTGCAAAGACTCTTCCCACTTCTAGGACGAATTCCGAGAAGAAGGGTGAAGTGATGGTGTGAAGAGTTTGGGATAACGCCTCGTACGGGTATCTGATATCTTCGAAGTCGACCCGGAGAGTAAAGGAACGGAGGTTCTTGACGTTCACAAGATTCAGTGGCAGTCCTTTTTCATCTACAGTCCCCTTAGAACGACTTTGTGTTAGAGGATAGAACACCACTTACGAAATCTCCCCCATGTGGTTGAGATAGTCTCTAGTGTACTAGAGCATGCGTCAACGATGGGCTGTTCTGCCTTGGAAGTGCAACTCCGGAAATCGATGAATCGGAAACAACGCTTCCCAGGGAGAGATATTAACTGCTGTATCGTATGACCGCACCGCTCGTCGATGTTACCGAGCTTCAGTCTCCCTCGAAAAGGCGGCATCTTCTCGACAACGGGCAAAGGCCCAAAAGTCCTCCAATCGCGGGGATCCCCGGGACCCATCTTGAATGTTAGATCATCGAGGTTCGGGAATCGACAAATAAAATCCAGGATATCCCGAGTGTCTCCGGTAGGGGTATCGAGGTGAAGCGAGCGTAAAGTCGGAACAAAGTTCTGGAAGTAAGCATCGAAGTTGCCGCAGAGGAAATCTGGGGTGTGAAGCCAATATATGCTCAGTTCTTGAATCCGATCGAAACGTTGGAAGTGGTCGTTAAACGGCTGGAGGTTAGCGGTGGTAAAGTTCCTGTTGAGGTGGATGTAGAGGTGGCGAGCGTACGGCAATAGCCCGTGCGCGGCGATCGCGGATAACACCCTAACCGCAATATCCTGTCGTTCGCCGCGGATGTACTTCTGTTTCTCCGGGATAGTGAGCAAGTCCCAGTTCCTCTCCCACGTCAAGCATATCTTCCGGTGGATAACGCGGCGAGTCGAAACAAACATAGCCTTGCAGGTGAGCGAACAGGCTTTGAGTGATTTTAGGTCGTTCCGAAGCATGAATACGATGTGGTCGACGATTTCCTGAGGGAGATTCTTCCACGTTCTGGTGATAGCGATGGTGCCGAGGTCCAGTAACGGCTCAACGCTGGAAATCTGAGGTTCCTTGATTAACTCGTTTGTGGGTTCCGGCGGTGGAAACTGTGGAACTAGTTCTTTCTCCTCTCCGCCGACAAGGATTGCGCTGCGCCAGCGACGGAAAGTGTGACCTGTGGAAAGCTGCTCAACGGAAGCACCTGGAGCCCGTTGTGGGCGCATGAACTTACGGAACTTTTCCATTCTCCTGGGGTTCAGTCTGTCTGACGAGGTGGATGCGCTGGTACTTATGAACATTCGCATGTCATGCCCGGGTTACTCCGCTTCCGCCCCGAGAACAACACGCCCATAGCTTCGGGGAGATCCTTGTGGTCTTTGAGCGGTGTTCCTGAAGTTGTGATGATAGCACGTGACCCGCTGGAGCGACTCCGCCTCCCCGCGCTGTTCAAAACCCGTCCATAACGAAACGTCCGACTTCACCGCTGAAAAGCACTTTCAAGCAAGAGATTTATGTCACATATACTCTCAACTACAAACTAAAAGCCTCTAAGTATCGCATGCATCCAGATCCTCCGAAACAAGTCCACAACAGCTACTATTCGGCTTTGTATCGTCTCAGAGCTGCTAAGCTCGTACCCGCGCAATATTCGGAGGTCAATTCCCGGGAATCTTGGCTGCGAAATCTGTCAGAGTCCCTTGTGTTTTGGGAGGGTCCGCGCCCTCCGAGCTAACTTCAAACCATTGGAAAATTTGATACATGACTTCCCGACCGAACCAGTAGAGGAACGTTTGTCAAACCGATATGCGAATGCTTCGGGAACAAACCAAGCTGAGAACCTCAATAGTATGTACAGGAACATCATGCTCTTCAATTACAGCTGTTTGCGTTTCGATAGAATGTCTCCTACAGAATACAGCCCCAACTCGTTGTTTACCTTTTGATCGCATTGGAATCCTGCACCCTGGCATCGGGGCCTCGGCCGGCTCACTCATTGGCCTAAAGTACGTCGGGAGCCCGGTTTTATCATCTGATTTTTGGTCCGCAGGGTCGTCAACGACTTACAATACCTGTCTGGGGGGTGCGTCGTTAATTCCTGCCAGTGATCTGACAATTGGAATCGATCATTCCTATGGGACCTCACTCCAACATCGAGCGCCACGCCGAGATGCTGGGCCCCAAACAACAAATTGGGCCTGCATTCTGTAGAAAACGGTTTTATAGAAACCAAGTAACTTGTACTGTGGGTCCATTGGCTGCCTGACAGTCGATCGAACGATCAACGGTGCCGAGTCACGGACAAACGGCATTGCCGGGAAAATGGGGCGTTCGGACGGTCTGGCAATTTCACCTTTTACCTAGATCCGAGACAACCCCAGATCTTGAGGACGTAGCATGGGAAACCCTGCTCATATCTCCCAATCAGCAACTCTGCGATTGGGAGTGGATACCGCTCCAGATGAGTGACCGGCATCATGATCCAGAACCCAGAGAACGCGCGTTTATCA